>BNJV01001854.1_pt1 | contig 148108 bp, 217 predicted proteins | sample 8540591 | NCBI WGS metagenome assembly BNJV01 (sample SAMD00202457, study PRJDB9452) | human saliva metagenome | host: Homo sapiens
CTGAGCACGGCACAGGGCCCACCACCAACCCGCGGTCTTCGCACCACTGGCCCACCACGACGACGGCCGGTCACCTCACTACAGGACGTAGGACCATCACGCACCCAGGTCTAACCAGACGCACCGACACTCACTCGCGTAGGAAAGGAGAACTGCGGTGCGGCAAACCGAGGAAGAGGCCTGAGCAACCCCGCACACACATCCTGCTCGCAGCACTGAACTCATTTGCCCGAGAAGGTTTTACAAGAGGCGAGATACAAGCAGAGCGGCTCCGCAGCGGGAGTGACTCGAGACTCGGTCCACCACCACTTCAAGAGCAGAACCAACTTGCTGCAAGAAGCTCGAACTCGGATGGCGGATCTAGAGCGAGAGGCTTCTCAACCGCCTTGATCAGACCGGCACCCCGACACACCAGGTCCGCAGCTTCATCGTGGGCTACATCACCCTGTTGCACGAGGGCAAGCGTTTAAGGCACTCGCCGCGAGCACAGTCATCGAGGCAGGAGCATATGAGTCAACAGCGACCTCACGTGCCGAGCGTCCTCATGAACGGCTGGGGCTGTTGACCCCAAACCAAGACACGTGCTAACTTGTATGTATGAGACGAACTGCTGAAGACGCGACAAAACCCGCGTCGCTGCTGCTGAAAGCAGCACTGAAGTCCTTCGAGGAGAAGGGGTGGCGGGGGGCAACATTCGAGTACGTCGCAGAACGCGCAGGCGTCACACGCGGCGCACTGAACCACCATTTCCGCGACAAGCAGGCCCTACTGACCGAGGCGCTTGAATGGGGCTGGCGCGATTATGGACAGCGTTTGTTTGCTCAGGACAATGACGCGGCAGACACATCGGCCCACGATGCACTGAAGGCACTGCTGACTGAGTTCACTCGGCTCCTCACTGGCGACGCGCGATTCCGAGCCCTGGCATCAACGACAGTCCTCGTTGCCCCACAAGCCCTTGAGTATTCGAACATAACAGCGCCCTCGACGAATGGCACGACCGCATCGAAGGCCTCATATCCAAGCCCGAGAGACAGTGCCTCCCCACTCGGGAGAGATCGCCAGCCTCGTGCTTGTGCTTCTTCAGGGTTCACCGTGACTGCAGTGAACCGACCGCAAGACATTCCGCAACCCGACGAACTCGACGCCGCTATCGCGGCACTGGTGAGGGGTTGCTCGACACCAGGACTCACTTCACGATGACTACCACCTACCTCTCGCGCAGCGAAGCGCGACTCCAGCCCGCGCCACCGCTGTGGCCGGAGCCATTCTTCACCGACATGCTTCTCCAGGGACTCGCCATCCCGGTGCTGCCACTATTACCCGCAGTCGTTGAACAAGGCGCAGCCGCAATCGACATCCTCTTCGCTTCGTATGCGGTGGCCATGGTGGTTGCCACGCTCTCGCCGGACGCCTCGTCGATCGCCGCGGTCCAAAGGGTCCGCTCGCGACCGGCCTGATCGTTCCGAGCGATTGCACCTACTGATTTGCCACCGGTGGGTCTTCTATTGGCTCCTCTTAGTCGCCCGGTTCGTCCAGGGATAGCTGGCGGCATCGCATGGTCGCGGCCTTGTCACTCATTGCAGCCACAACAGGTTTTGATAAACGTGGTCAGATGATGGGTATCGCAATGTCCACCGTGACTCTAGGCGTACTTGTCGGTCCGCCGTTGGCTGGTTTCCTCGTTGACGCGTTTGGGCCGGCTCGCCATTCTTGGTGGCAACGGTCATCGCCATCGTTGATCTCATCCTGCTAGTGGCCTTCATTCCAGGGTCGCCCCGACAAACCGATGACACAGCTGGGCCCTTCACCGTGCTTCGGGTACCGGGATCTGCTCCATCGTTGCCCACGATCGCGATCGGGGCCGCGGTCCTCGCTGCGGTGCAACCAGTACTTCCGGCCACCTGGGAGCTAGCGCGGCGACTTTTACTCGATCGGCGTGTCTCGGCGTCGCCGCGCTCGTGAGTATCATCGCGAGGCAATCGTGGGCAGATTCGTCGCCTCAGTATCGCCTCGACCGCTTATCGGCATCGGTATCGTGATGCCGTCGTTGCCGCACTGCTTGTTCTCGGCTGGTCGACCAGCATCTGGCAGGTCGCTGTCGGCATGGGCATTCTGGGCCTGTCGTCGGCAATGTTGCTCGCCCCGGCCACCACACTCATCAGCGAACAAGGATTCCGATCGACCCCTCCGACACTCGGCGGCTCGTTCGCGCTCTACAACCTCGCATACGCAGCGGGTCTGACTATCGGACCGCTAATGACCGGGTTTGGAGTCCAGAAGACCGGATTCATCACCGCGATGGTAATCGCTGTATCGTGCTCAATACTGGCGGCGTAGCCGTCGACGCTGCCCAGCCTCCAGAACGTCGCTATCCCCGAGGACAGTCATGCCTAATCGCAGGACCCTCGAGCGTACCCTCACCCAAATCGACGGGCGGGGTATGCCTCGTACAAACAGCTCATAGGCACCTACCAGCTCGGCACCATCCAACTAGCCATTGACCACGTTCAGGTCGATCCCTACGCTCCACCATCACGTATGCGAGTTATCCTCGACCCCTAGCACAGCAAAGCTTCCTGCTGACCTGACCAATGACGTGACCGGACGGCGAGCGGTCGCCGACTTCCTCACACGCCGGTTCTCCAGAGATCGCCCACCATGTGCTGCCATCCCCCTCCGGAACTGGCAATAGTGGGTTAGTCAGCATCGGCCAGCCAGGCCAGGAAATCCTCGAACGCACCAGCGTCGTCATCGCCTCAGACCGTATCGAAGCACGCATCGATGTTGGACTGCCTGCATCGGGACAGCAGAGCCCGTGGCCTTGAAAAGCCTCAGGCTCCTGACCTCTCTCTTGCCGAAGGTTACCGAGGCGTCGCTCGTGTTCGCGAATCTCGACCAGCGCGCCCTTCGAGGCACGTGGTCCTGCACCGCGATCAAGAATGGCTGCGATCCCAACTGTCTCCCAGGAGTCTAGTCGCCTTTGTTGGCGATGGTGCAATCCTGCCTCGTCGTTCTGGAGACTCGGACCTCCCCCTGTCCGACAAAGCTGCAGTACCATTCAGCAGCCCAGATAGTCTGCGCGTGAACTTTCAACTGCCCAGTGGACAACGGATTGCAGGGATGGGCATCCCTGAAGGCGTGACTATCATCGTTGGAGGCGGCTACCATGCGCAAGTCGACTCTTCTCCGCGCGATCGAACGCGGCGTCTATCCTCATGTCGCCGGCGACGGCCGGAATGGGTCATCAGCCGCGCCGATGCAGTCAGCATCAGAGCCGAGGACGGCCGTGCCGTCACCGGCGTCAATATTTCACCATTTATCTCGAACCTTCCCTCTGGTATCGATACTCGGTCCTTCAGCACCACAAATGCCAGCGGTTCGACCTCTCAAGCTACGAACCTAGTCGAGGCCATCGATACTGGTGCGTCGACGCTGTTAATCGACGAGGACACATCAGCAACGAACTTTATGATCCGAGACGAACGTATGCGCACCCCTGATCCCAGCGGACAGGGAGCCCTACGCCGTTCGTCGACCGTGTCCAGCCGATATTCACCGAGCTTTGAGTCTCGACAATTCTCGTGGCCAGGGGGTTCTGGAGCGTTTTCAGCGCCGCTGATCGGATCATCTCGCTCGACTCACTACGTCGCGCACGACGTCACGAACGAGGCGCGCAAGATCGCCCCAGAGCCCTGGGAGGCTGGAAGGAATTCCAGCTCTCTAGTATTCTCCTACGATTGGGCCTCCCGGGTCCCGACTCCGAGCTCCTTAGTGCGAGAGGTGAACCAGAAAGCCAGCAAAAATCGAGGAGGTACGACAATCCTATTCGCGGGTGAGACGATCGACCTCAGCGCTGCGACCCAGCTCGTCGACCCAGCACAGAATCAGGCCATCGCCCGAGCCCCTCGACAGACATCACGGCACTCGCCGACGGCCGGATGTCCATCAGAGATCTGATACTCACAGTTGAGGCCGCATCGACACAGATGGGCTCGACTGGTTGTCACCGTTCAACGGGCACCCAGGTCATTTGCAAGCCTCGACATTACGAGTTACACGCTGCTCTCAATCGGTTGCGTGGACTGTGCCTTACAGGAACATAATTAGGCCTGCTCACACCGAGGTGGATGTTGAGTTGCTGAAGACGGTTGCCCGTCAACGGTTGGTCGCCATCCAAGACGAGCTCGATTTCGGCGATGGGCGGCCTGTTCAGGTCGCTTTGCCGATCACTTCCAGCAGCGCTAAACGCTTGTGGAACGCCTTGGTCGAGGTCTACGACGAGTTGGGGCTCGCTACGGCCAGTGCTGATGATGAAGTGTTCCGGTCGTTGGTGCTGCCAGGCCGATCGAGCCAATCAGCAAGCTCCATACGACATGTCCTAGAGGAGGTCGGCGTGGTGGCCTCGGTGTACGCCACACCGGGATGACGACAACGGTTCGCAGGTGCATGCGCAGCGCATGTGGAAATGGGGCCGGCCACACTGGTGCTCTATGACGTGTCCATGCTCTACTTCGAAACCGTCCAAGGTGATGGGTTCCGCGAGCCCGGATTCAGTAAGAAACAACAGTTGGATTCACAGATCACGATCGGTTTGCTCACCGACGCTCGGGGTTCCCGCTCATGATAGAGGCGTTCGAGGGCAACAAAGTCGAGACGATCACGTTCCTGCCATCGCTGCGCGCCTTCCAGGAGGCCCTTCAGTTCCCGGAAGTGACGGTGGCGGCGGATACAGGCATGCTCTCGGCATGGTGAACTGCGCACCCTATCGAGGGCCGGACTACGGTTCATCGTCTGCCAGAAGATCCCCGATGTGCCCTATGCGGTGGCTCAATGGATGGCCGAGCATCCTGATCAGAATCCGTCCGATGGGCTGGTGTTGACCCAACCGTGGACGTGCTGTCCGGCAGGCCAGCAAGTGAAGGAGATGATCTACCATCAGTACCGAACTGAGGCCGCGCCCGCCGAACGCCACGTGGGATCCATGAGCAGGTTGGCAAGGTCAAACGTGCTGTGGCGGACAAAGGCGCCGATGAAGCGGAACCGATTCATCAAATTCACCGACGCCAAGAAATCGGTCAATCGTGAACTGGGAGCCAAAGCGCGCACCGGGATGGAAGGGTCACATCACTAACCTCACCAGAACGGCTCCCACATGACAAGAGACTGCTGGGGCCCGCGTGGGCCGGTGGTACAGGGTGGTGGGCAACCACGAGACGCTGCGGGACGTCGCCGAGTTCTACGGGGTGCCCTTCCACCACATCACGGTCACCAAGGACACCAAGGAGGCCGCCGAGGCCGAGCTGCTGGGGCCACGAGGACCCGGTGGCCACGCTGCAGGCCAAGGGGCAGGACGTCGAACGCCGGGTTCTGGCGCAGGCGGTGCGCTGGCACACCGAGCACCGGGTGCTGCTCAACGAGCACCGCACCGTCGTCTTCGCCTGAGCACGGCACGGGCCCCCTCTGGCCCCACCGCCCAGTATCCTGACCTGAGCAGGGCGCCGACCCGCTGCCGCACGGACGGCGGGGTGCCCGACTCACACCCTCCGGATCTCGCTTCCTGCTCGTGGCCATTGCGCGTTCTCCGCTGAGCCGGCGCGGTTCCCGGGGACCACCGACGCCGAACTCGTGCCGCCTGCGGCCAGCTACCCACATCTGGAGTCCTGTTTCGTGACGGTTCCGTCCGCCATCGGGCCACGATGGCCAGGTGTCGGGCGCGATTGACGCGCCCGACTGTTGACTCTGAGGAAGGAGCGGGCGATGGATGGGGTGTGGCCTCCGCCAGGATGGGGTCCGGACGGCGACATGGACGACTCGGGCGGCACGGAGTGCTGGGGCGGCGGCGAGGACTTCAAGCAGGGAGGGAAAGGACCGGCGAGGCCACCTCTCTATGATCCACCTCCTCGGTCTCCCAGCCGGGCGATGTGTGAGGAGACGCTGGCATGCATCGTGGCGGGGAACGTCCGCCTCGAGGCGGCGAGGGTCAGGGGTCACGCAGGCGGATCTGGCGCAGATTCTGGGCATGTCACGCTCAGCGGTGTCGTTGAGATACACGGGCCGGGTCGCTTGGCGCATTGATGAGCTCGAGCGTGTTGCCTGGTACTTGAACTTCCCCGTGACCGACCTGCTGGAGAAGCCCAAGAAGGCACACCGAATCCGGTCATTGTGAACCCGATACGGGCGGGGTACTGACGATCTGCTTGGCCAGGTTGAGGACTTCCTCGGCTTTCCGGGGCAGTGCCGGTTCAGTTCTTGACAGCCTGGGCTGAGCGCACTCCGGGCTGAGTGGCGGGCCCGTGGAGTGTCGTTCTGCTGACGTGACCGTTGGTGGAATCGTGCGAGGTCAGGTGGTGTCGGTCCACCTGAGGTCAACGCCTCGGCGGCCCGTCAGCCTGGGTGTTTCGCTCGGGTGGCGCGAATCCACCTGGGCTGGCAGGGTTGACCGTTGGCATGGAGGGCTTGCCCTCCACCCTCACCCTCACATCCCGTCACCTCAGCTCGCGCGATGCGAGCAAACATCTGACACCGAAACACCATCCCCAGGGGCGGAGCCCGCGCCCGAGATGGAGCCCCTGGGTTGAAACCCGCCTCCCTGGGCTGGAGTCAGCTCGAGCCCTGCCATCTCAGCTATCCCAATGCAGACGGGCCCCACACAACCACCTCCACGCCCAGAAGCCAGGCACCCAGCAACGCAGTCGTGCATATCGTGGACCGAGACCTGGGAGAGCACGTGCAGAGAGTCGTCCAGAAAGACACTGCGGCCTATCAGCTCCTCACAGCGCTTACTGCCGCGCCGGCCTCGGCACGTAGCCTGACATCATGACGACTCGAGGATGCTCATTGACGTCCTGTCCCGGTCCGCGAGCGCTTCGACCGCGCCTTCGACGGCGTCACGCTGGAGCAGGCCAACACCGCCCGCCCCGGACCTGGCGCCCCGCATCGACTCCCTGACCTGGTTGGCCTGGCACACGGCTCACGAGCTCGACGTCCAGGTCGCGCCCCTGGCGGGCGTCGAGCCCGTCTGGATCACTGGCGGCCACCGGGAGCGCCTCGCCCTGCCCCCTGCCCGACGACACCGAGGACTGGCGCCACACGCCCGGAGCAGGCCGCCCAGGTCGTCGTCGGCGACCTCGGCCTCCTCTTCGCCTACCTCGACGACGCCTACGCGCTCGCCATCACTCACCTGCGCTCCCTCACGCCGGAAACACTCGACGACATCGTCGACGACTCCTGGGATCCGCCGTCACCAGGGCCGTTCGCCTGGCCTCGGTCATCGATGACGCCGCCCAGCACTCCGGCCAGGCCGTCTACACCCGCCGGCTCCTGGGTCTGCCCCGGCTGATCGGTCCGCGTCGCCCAACCGAGCGGCGCTCGCCCTCACCACGCGTTCGCCCCGACCTGGTGGTTCGGGTCGGGGCGAACCTATGACAAGAGAGTGCTGGGGCCCGCGCGGCCCGGTGGTGCAGGGAGGATCAGGCGGCGGGCCCCACCGCCTCACCACGACGCAGCACGGTGACGGGCCGCAGGTCACATCAGTGACGACGACGTCGGCCCCACAGGCCCGCCCGCAGCGCCCCCACGGATGGTCGCCGAGGATCTGCGCCCTTGGACGCTGGCGGCGTAGACGGCATCGACCAGGTCGACTCCCCGCGCCAGGTGGTGCGCACGACGTCAATGAGGTGGGCGGTTCCCCGGCGATCGCGCCACCCTCAGTGAGGCGGGCGACGCCGTCGGCCACGGTGACCGGCTGGGGAGCCGAGCACGTAGTCGCCGTCGGCCATGCCGGCCGCGGCCATGGCGTCGGTGACCAGGACGACGTTATCGCGCCCCAGGGTCTCGAACATATCCAGGGACGATGGCGGGGTTGAGGTGCACGCCGTCGCCGATCATCTCCAGGACGCACTCGCCGCGCTGGGCGGCCGCCAGGGAACTCGGGTACGGGGCCGGGCGTGCGGTGGTGCATGGGGCGCATGCCGTTGAACAGGTGGGTGGCGGTCGATCGCGGGGCACGGACCGTCTTGCCGGTCTCGAGGCGCTCGGCGATGCGGGCGGCGGCAGCTCGGCCAGGGGCAGCGCGCACGGGGGCGGCCTCGGAGTCGGTGTGCCCGAAGGATGGCAGCGCCCCGCCCTCGATGAGGGCCGCGTTGACGCCGTCGTCGCCGGTGATGCCGGGTTTCTCCGGGGCGATGGTCATGGTGACGACGTGCCCGCCGCCGAGCTCGATGAGCTCGCGGGTCAGAGCGGCATCGGGGTCGATTATGCGGTGGGGTCCTGGGCGCCGCAGCGCTCGACCGAGACGAAGGGCCCCTCGAAGTGGATGCCGGCGAGCTCGTCGTCCTCGCACAGCCTCGCCAGGACCCGGGTACGCACGCGCAGGACGTCGGGAGCGGCCGTCACGCAGGAGGCCACGAGCGACGTGGTGCCGAAGCGGCGGTGCTCGAGCACGGAGACCATCGCCTCGCTCGGCGGTCTCGGCGTTGGGGAAGGACTCGCCGCCGCCGCCGTGGCGGTGGACGTCCACCAGTCCTGGCAGGAGGTAACCTCCCTCGGGTGCGGCCTGCGCCTGCTCGACGACGTCTCCGAAGCCGGCCCGGGCGGCCTGGTCAGCGGGCCCGACCCACGCGATGTGGGTTCCCGACAGGATGACCGCCCCGTCGTCGATGATGTGGTCAGGGGTGACGACACGCCCCCCAGTGCGCGGACCTGCATGGCTTCGTTGCTCATAGAGTCGGATTCTGTCACTACTCCAGACGTCAGACAACATCGTTCGGTCTTCTCCCCCACCTCTCCGGATCCGCAGTGGTCCGGCGGCGACTGCCGGACCACTGCACACGGGGCGCGAGGGCACCGGTCACCGGCCGTCAGCGCTGCGCCGTTTCCTGCTGAAGCCTCCCGCACGCAGTGCCAGCGCGAGGGCTATCAGTCCCACCAGAGAGCTCGCCATCAGCCAGAGCCCCCAGGCCAGGTAGCTGTCGGCCAGCAGTCGTCCTCCGGAGATGACTGACAGCATGAGGAGCCAGATTGCCGATACCGCCCTATCGGTGACGGGCACCCACCGCGACCAGGGTGAAGGCGATCCAGCTCAACAATATCCATACTTCTTTGCCGCCTCCGCTGGCGGGAACCGAGTGTTCCGTACCCTCGGGGAGCAGGAGCGCGATGGTGACCGTCGGCAGTTTGAGGAGAAGGATCGTCAGGACGAGCCCCAGCGCGAGACGGGCAGGCCCCGGAGTGCGCCAGAAGCCGGCGTGCTGAGCTCCGGCGGCAAGCTCGGTCGTTCTCGTTGCCACGAGCGCCGCCTCCACATCCGCACCCCCGCCAGGACGATCGAACCCGCCATGACCGTCAGAAAGCGCGGGTTCCAGAGTTCGGACCTCACGCCGTCGCGCACGGCGACCACCAGGACGATGATCATCGAGACTGCCATCACCAGCGCGAGCGTGGACAGCAGCAGGGCGAACTCCTGATGGGCCCACCGTCACCACCCGCCATCCGGGAGCCAGAGATTGGGCTCCTCCGGGGCTGGGACCGCCCAGCCCCGGAGGAGCCAGCCAGAGGGCGCCGGAGACGGGCGGCGCCGCGACGGCGTCGGGCTGCAGGTGCGCATGGCGCGCCCGCCGGGTCTGCTGTGATTGCGCGTCATCGGGCTACCTCCTGATTCGTTTTGGGAAACCGCCTCGGCGAAAAACGTCCTCAGCCGGATCGGCCCCTTTGAGGATGTCCTGATGGTGCAGGTCGCCGCGGTCGTGCGGCAGCCTCGATCTGCTCGGTCATAGCGGCCACGGTCTGTCTGTCGGGAGATGAGGACGCGCGTGTCCCTCGGCCTCGACCAGCTCGACGCCGTGGGTGCGGGCCCAGGCGTCCACGAAGGACTCCACCCCGATCAGCCGCAGCCGCCACCGGCCGCCAGCCAGATCCGGATGTCGTCTACCGCCCCTGGAGGGCAGGCGCCCGTGGTCGAGCTGGGCGAAATCTCATCGACCGGCCCCGGATCGGCGTACAGGCCGGCTACCGCGCGGATCGCCCTCGCGCACCTTAGTCGCTGGGGCAGACCCGTCTCCTGGAGCTGGACGCCGACAAGGGGCGCGCTGCGGGATGGAGGGGCGCACGGCCTCGCCGTTCACCAGGACCTCGCCCGGTCGGCAGGCAGCTGGGGCGGAGACCATCTCCATGGCAGCTCCTCACATGCCTTCGTCAGTGAAAACCAATTTGTGATTCAAACCCGAAGACCAGGACACCCTCTCTTGTTCGAAACGCAAACCCCTTTGGGTGACAGAACCGATCTCGACGCCCTGAGCCTGGCGGCACGTATGGAGCCTCGCCTACCGGACCAGGCTGTACTCCACGCGGATGACCGCCCGGTTGACATCGCGCTCCACGCGGGCCGACGGCACCGTCATGGCCGGTCTAGGCGGCGACGGCGCCGGCCAGACGGCTGCACATCGGCGAGGCCATGACGCCCCTCAGCGTCCACCCCGGACAACCGAGGTCTCTTCTCATCATGAGTTCACAGCGGTAGGCGTAGGTTCAGACGTACCCGAGGGATACCCGAACCACGCATCTGCCGGATAGAAAGCATCATGCAGAACAATTCCCCATGATGAGACTGCAATCGAGTCTCCCCATGCCGAAATCGGGATTTCGTTGACATCCTGCCCCGCGGACAGGGATACGAGTTGAAGTGCTCCATCTCTGTTGCTCGCATGTTTTGACGGCGCCAGATACGCAATATCGCCGAAGACGCACGCTGTACTGGGAATCGCGCGCTCACCGAGTTCCAAGACAGTATTGGCGTGGCCGATCCTGGCTGTCTCACGGAAAAAGATGGAATCTTCTACTCTCCAGAGAAGTAACCTCGTGTTGATTGGTGTAGATCGGAATCTGAGTAGCCAGTTCGTGAAACTGCTGCGGATGATCAGCAAGGAGAATATTCTCTCCTGTCGCAATATTTTGCGCCCGGAAGGCGCCTCTCTTGTAGGCCTCCAGCTCTCTGCTCGAGGTTGTCTGATTCTTTATAGTACACCCAGCCGTCTTTAACAGACTTGATGACTTTCGATCCCCGATCTTCCAAGACTCCGGTTACTAGATACACAATGACCGCCTTTGTCCTTTACAAGCAACGCCTCACCCAGCGATTCTTCTACCTGAAATCCATCCGCAAAAACAGTGCTCGCGTCAAACTGAATGGAGAGGTCGGCTGCACTGATACGAAACCCGAAACTTTCAGCCTTTTGAGATACTCCCCGAGTGTCTCCAACAATCAACAAAGCATCATGTTCGACATCGAAGGTCAAAGTGACACGATAAAGAAATTTGTCGTTAACAACATAGTTTTTGGCGACACATATCGACGCGACAATCGTGTGGTCAGATAAAGACACTTTGATCACATGGATTGACGCAGGACCTTTCGGCGGCTCACTTGTTAGGTTCTTGGTAGAGTGAATTCCAGCGGTGATGTATGCGTAAGAGTCGTCAAGAACTGCCGGGCCAATCAGCGATGGTGGGCCCCGAATCATATGGCCCGACCGTCGTTGCTGGGCTACTACTGGACGATGGCGATGGGCCGGATGACATCTTCACCGGCATTATGCTCCAGTTTTCCTTGCCATCTGGTATAATCGCCCAGGTCGACGGTCGCTCAGATCGACGACGACGGGGCATAGTCCATCGGAGACCCTCCCGTCCAGCTCTGGAATCTGGGCGGTGCCGCACAGATGTTGTTTGTGTAAAGCGGTCACCGTTGTTTGAATATCACCTTCGGGCCATAACGGAAATTCGGAGAAGAGGAGGCGCGGCGCCGTCAGCCAGAGCAATGCTCTCGAATCTGGCCCCAGAGTTCGCGCGGGCGCGATCGATGGCGTTGGCCCCGTTTTCAGGTTTCTTGAGCAGGCGCCAGGACACCCCTGCTATTCCGATGATTGCTGTGGACGCGAGGAAGGTTCGGCGATGCATGGCGATGCCTTTTTGTGAGATGACGGTCTAGGTGGTAGGCGTGGAAGAAGCGGCTGGTGGCGATGCTGTCGAGGTGGAGAATGAGACGTCGTCAAACCATTTGGTTGCGGCATAGAACCCTGCCATCGGCTACTAAAACCCATGGGTGACGGCATTGTTCGTTCCGTAAGTTATCGCGGTTTTTGAACATCAGCTATCGTCTCCCTGAACTGATGGAAGTGATGTCGAACTCACTGCTCGATGCGCTACTCGAAGTTTTACTCTGTAAAACGAGTACAAAACGTCGCCAACAACGCAGGCTCCATCAGGAACTTTATGATTCTCTCCATCCCACGTCAGCGCAGCGGCAGCCGCTCCAGGTGCGCGGATCGACATGGAGCAGGGAACTATTCTGATCGTTCCATGAAATATACCTGCTGATCCGAAGAAATACTTGGCCAGACTTGCACCTCATCCTTCCAGTTACCATTTAATGCGATCGTCTCACCCGAAACAACATTCCGCACCGATCCGCTCGAAGATTCCTTATCCTGATCGTTTTTATAGTAGTACCAGTCATCCCTCACTACAATTGGATACTGCTCTCCTGTGCGTTCACGCTTGTTATCACTCAGAAACATGATGGCGTAGTCCCCCACACCATCCGCCGCTCGCTTTACATAGTAAGCAATCGCCTGACCACACAATCGAATATTGTTTATATCATGGCCATCAAGAATCGAGTGGGCATCAAGCTGCACTGACAGGTCTGTCACACTGAGACGGAGCGCAATGTAGTCGTTCTCTGACTCCTGGGAATTGTCCATGCTGATATCATCGCCCATAAGGACAAGAGAAGATCGATCGTTTGCGAAGGAGAGGTGCAGCTCTTCAATGCCCTCCACTAGATAGCTGTCCGCAACTGTCGTGGCAGCCTGAATCGCCCCGTCCGACAGACGAATTTTGACGAGGATGACAGGGCAAGCCGTTCCCTTGGGGAAGTCGGAGCCGCGTATACTGTCCTGGGTGCTGGGAGAGGACAGCGCCAAAGCACCAAAGACGAGGTAGGCGTGCTCACCATCGAGAAGAGTTGACCCCATGAAAATTGTTGTCAGCGCCCCTTTCGGATCCTGATCCAAGTCATCATCATCAACCAGATCCACCTTCCGTGTGACCCACGCACCTTTCTGGTCTAAGAGAACTGCGTAAGTGGTGAGAGTACTGATATCGACAACGACAGGACACCACCCCTTGGTGAAAACGTTGAGCGCATCTTTAATCCTGGCCCCACCGCATAGGTAACGATCACGCACCGCCGTAATCGTTGTGTAGGTGTCGGCCGCCGGCCAGGTAGACGCGTCCGCGAATGCACTCGGAACAGCGTCGGATTTTGGAGGCGGCGTAGGAACGGGGGTGGCCGATGAGCCGGAACGGCTCTGCCGGCAGGCGACCACTGCTGGAAGCAGTGCGGTTGCACCTATGACAGCAAGAAACGTACGACGGCGCATGAGTGATCCTCCACTGCGCGGGAACGGGAACCGGCTGCCGTCAATGGTTGCCACTCGGTAGAAATACGGCAATGGGTAGCGCTCTCTTCATGGGGAGCCTTCAAGGAGTGGCGAAGTCGGCGGGCAGGAGCAGCCAGTGCTCACAGCGGCTACTGGGCCAGGCGGTGCTCCATACGGGTGACGGCCCGGTTGACATTGCGCTCCACACGGGCCGATGGCGCCACCCCGTCCTTCCACAGCAGGCCCTCGCCGACCGGACGCACGGCGACGAGACGGCCGCGGTCCACCAGGATCGGGCCGGAACATGCCGTTGCTCGCCGGGCAGATGAGGCGCTCGCCGTCGTCGTCGGTGAGGCAGGAGCGGTCCTTGTAGCCCACATGCAGTTCGTCGAAGGAGCCCAGGAAGTGCGTGGCCTGCGCGGCGGCGCGGTGGGCGGACAGGAGGTCGGGCAGGTCGGCGCGCATGTAGAGCAGGCCGGCCTTCGGGGCCGACTCGCCGGGGCCGAGCACCCGCAGGCTTCCGCGGGCCCCGCCCTCGGCGACCGCACGCACGAGCGGAACGCGGGTACCGGCCGGATCACCGGCGCCATCGGCCGACGCCGCGGTCTGCTCCTCCCCCAGCTCGACGGCGTCCTCCAGAGCGCGGGCGGCCTGCGTCTTGGGCAGAGTGGTCCAGCGGGCCAGGTCCTCGGCACTGACCGGACCGTGGCCGGCACCGCGTAGCAGTGAGCGATGATGCGCACGCGGCACGGTGGCCACCCGCCGTGGACGACGTCTGCACCCGGCGGGCCCGGAGTCGGCGTCGGGCAGGGGACGCGCATCCATGACGAGGTGCTCGTTGCCGGACCGCGGCCCCTGAACGAGGATTCCCTCGCGCTGGAGCCGCACCAGGAGGTGACGGCGCCGGTAAACAGAGACGTCCTCACCACGGAAGGCCTCCATGAGGCCGGCCTCCTGCCAGGCACGCAAAGCAGCACCGAGGCGCGTCAGCGGACCCTGAGTCGTCGATGAGGCCGAGGGCCACCTCGGCTGCGCGCTCGCACAGGGGCAGCATCGACGCCGTAAAGCCTCCTCACTGCGCCGGACCCAGGCGTCGGTGCGGTGCACGAGGGCGGCCCGCAGCCAGTGGTGGTCCGCGGCGGTAGTGATGTGGACGGTGCCGCGCATGGGCCAGGAGCGCACCAGGTCACCCCGTGCGAAGGCGGCCTCGACGTCGGCCGGGGTGGCCGCGGGGGCGCGCACGAGCAGGGCGTGCGGGACAGCGGAGACCTGCTGGCCCTGGATGGCGAGTCTGCCCGCCACCGCCTGGACGACGTCGGACGCGGCGGTGGCGGGATGAGGCCCTGGGAGATGATGCGGGCCAGGCTCACCTCGCGTGGCAGCGGCGCGGAGGATTCTCGGGCAGCAGCAGGCACGCTTGTCCCCTCTCAGAACAGTCGGGAGGCCGGGTCGTCCATGCCGCGCATGGCGTCGTAGTCGAGGGTGACGCAGCGGATGCCGCGGTCCTCGGCCAGGACGCGGGCCTGGGGTTTGATCGTCTGGGCGGCGAAGACGCCTTGGACGGGGGTGAGCAGCGGGTCGCGGTCCAGGAGCTCGAGGTAGCGGGTGAGTTGCTCGACGCCGTCGATCCCGCCGACGCGCTTGATCTCCACGGCCACCAGGCGGCCCTCGGCGTCCTTGGCCATGATGTCGACCGGGCCGATGGCGGTGGGGAACTCGCGGCGCACCAGGCGGTAGCCGGTGCCCAGGACCTCGATCTGCTCGGCCAGGAGCTCCTGGAGGTGGGCTTCGACGCCGTCCTTGGTGAGCCCGGGGTCCACGCCCAGCTCGTGGCTGACGTCGGAGATGGTCTCGAAGACGCGGATGACGAGGCGGTCGTCGGTCTTGAGGCGCGCACCTCCCAGACCTCGCGCACGCCGTCGGCGGCGGCCTCCTCGTCCGGCTCGGTGACAGCCAGGCGGGCCGGGGCGCTCATCCAGTTCAGGGGCTTGATGGAGCCGCCGTCGGAATGGACGAGGACCGAGCCGTCGGCCTTGAGCATGAGCACGCGGGTGGCTCGGGGCAGGTGGGCGTCAGGCGGCCGGAGTAGTCGACGGAGCAGGGAGGCGATAACGAGGCGCACCGTCCACCCTAGCAGGGGCGGACCGAGGCTCGGCGCGACGCCGGGGCCGAGCGAGCCTGAGCATCGTGTCACCCGCCTGACGTCCGTCCGTTGTCCAGGTACGGCACCGCACCGGATCAGGGGCCCGTTCTCAGACGTGATCCGGCGCCGGAGGCCAGTAGCACCAAGAACCGTGACCCCGCCGTCGAGAACGTGCGTCATGATCAAGGACTGCGATGTCCTACAGATGACTGGGAACGGGGCTCAGTAGAGGCTGGGTTGCTCGGGGGACGCGGACTCCACCCAGGCGACCAGCGCCGAGTGCGACTCCTCCATCATGGCCAGGTCGAGCCGTCGGGGCCGGCGGTGGCGTCCACGCAGTGCACCTCGACGACGCGCCCTGCTCCCGGCGCCGCCTGGCCACGGAGAGCTCAGATCCAGGCGCCTCCACACCCGTGAGGGTCGCGTGGACAACGGCGAGGCCGGTACCTACTCAGGGAGTCGAGCCGGAAGGAGGCGACCCCGCTCAGCCAGCGCTGACCCCCGGCGGGGCGCATCGCGCACTCGAAGGAACCGACTTGCCCGGCCAGGTAGCGCAAGCGTGCCAGGAAGCCGCCTGTCAGCAGCACGGGGGCGATGGCGACGATCGCCACGATCATCCACACGTGCTGCCCCATGCCTCAGGCCTCCGCGTCCTGCTTCACATGATCGGCGGCGATCGTGATGACGTCGTGGTCCACGGAGCAGAACCCGCCGGACACCTCGATCCTGCGCATCTCGCCGCCGACGGGACTCAGTCGCACCGGCCCGGATCCCAGGACCGCCAGGAGGGCTGACGGCCGGGCAGGATGCCCAGCTCCCCGTTGATCAAGGGCACGGAGACCTGCGTCGCCTCATCCGGTCAGGCCTCGCCCGCCGGCGAGACCACCTCAACACTCAAGGCCATGTCCTCCTTTCCTGCACCCGGTTCTACCCGGATCCTACCCGTCTCAGTCCTGCAGGCTCGGCGGCACGACGCTCCAGGTCCTCAATGCCGCCGATGTTGAAGAAGGCCTGCTCCGGCAGGTGATCGTAGTCGCCGTCGCAGATGCGGCGGAACGCCTCGATGGTCTCCGACAGCGGCACGGTGGAGCCGGCCACGCCGGTGAACTTCTCCGCCATGTAGGTGTTCTGGGACAGGAACTGCTCTATGCGGCGGGCGCGGGCCACCGTCACCTTGTCCTCCTCGCCGAGCTCGTCGACGCCGAGGATCGCGATGATGTCCTGGAGCTCCTTGTTCTTCTGGAGGATGGACTTCACACGGGTGGCGACGTCGTGGTGCTCTGACCCACGTAGCCGGGGGCCAGCAGGCGCGAGGTGGAGGTCAGCGGGTCCACGGCCGGGTAGATGCCGCGCGAGGCGATCTCGCGGCTGAGCTCGGTGGTGGCGTCCAGGTGGGCGAAGGTCGTGGCCGGCGCCGGGTCGGTGTAGTCGTCGGCGGGCACGTAGATCGCCTGCAGGGAGGTGATGGAGTGGCCGCCGGCCGAGGTGATGCGCTCCTGGAGCTGGCCCATCTCGTCGGCCAGGTTGGGCTGGTAGCCCACGGCCGAGGGCATGCGGCCCAGCAGCGTGGAGACTTCGGAGCCGGCCTGGGTGAAGCGGAAGATGTTGTCGATGAACAGCAGCACGTCCTGGTGCTGGACATCGCGGAAGTACTCGGCCATCGTCAGGGCGGACAGGGCCACGCGCAGACGCGTGCCCGGCGGCTCGTCCATCTGGCCGAAGACCAGGGCGGTCTTGTCGAACACGCCGGCCTCGTCCATCTCGACGATGAGGTCGTTGCCCTCGCGGGTACGCTCCCCCACCCCGGCGAACACGGAGACACCGCCGTGGTTCTGGGCCACGCGCTGGATCATCTCCTGGATGAGGACGGTCTTGCCCACGCCTGCGCCGCCGAACAGGCCGATCTTGCCGCCCTGGACGTAGGGGTGAGCAGGTCGATGACCTTGATGCCGGTCTCGAACATCTGCTCTGGACTCGGAGCTGGTCGAAGGCCGGGGGCTGGCGGTGGATGGGCCAGCGCTCGGCGATCTCCAGCTGCTCGCCGGGGGCGAGGTTGAGGACGTCTCCGGTGACGTTGAAGACGTGGCCCTTGGTCACGTCGCCCACAGGGCACGGAGATCGGCGCGCCGGTGTCGCGCACCTGCGAGCCGCGCACGAGGGCCGTCAGTGGGCTTGAGGGAGATCGTGCGCACGATGTTGTCGCCTAGATGCTGGGCGACCTCCAGGGTGATCTCGTGGGGCTCCTCGCCGGCACTGGTGGCCTGGACGGTCACCTTGAGGGCGTTGTACATCGCCGGGATCGCATCAGGCGGGAACTCGACGTCGACGACGGCGCCGATGATGCGGGTGATGCGTCCCGTCCAGGGTGGTGGTGTCAGCCATGTGCGTTCTTCCGTATCTTCCAGAGCTGAGAGGGGGTCCTGCTCGGTGAGGTGAGTCTGTGTGGGGTCTCGACGACGTCGGGGGCTACCCGGCCTATTCGGCCCCCAGGGCGTCGGCACCCGAGACGATCTCGGTGATCTCCTGGGTGATGTCGCCCTGGCGCGCCGCGTTGGCCAGGCGGGTGTAGGTGATGATGAGGTCCTCGGCGTTGTCCGTGGCCGTGTGCACTGGCCTGCTGGCGGCTGGCCAGCTCGGAGGCGGCCGACTGCAGCAGGGCGTTGCGGATGCGGGTGCCCATGTGGCGGGTCAGGAGGGCGTCGAGGCACCTCGGAGGGCCCGGGCTCGAACTCGTAGAGCGGCATGGAGCTGCCGCGCTTCTCCGCCAGCTCCTTCTCCAGGGCCTCGTTGCCGGCGTCGTCGAGCTCACCGGCCCCTCGACGTCGACCACCTTGAGCGGCAGCATGCGACGCACCTCGGGGACCTGGGAGACCATCGAGACGTAGCGGGTGAAGACGATGTGGACCTCGGCCACGCCGCCGGCCTCGGCCGGCTGGAGAAAGTAGTCCAGCAGGGTGGTGGCCACCTCCTCAATGGCCTGGTCACTGGGACGGTCCGATTGCCCGGTCCAGGAGAACTCGATCGGCGTGCCGCGAAAGCTGAAATAGTTCTGGGCGCGCCGACCGAAGGTGAAGATCACCGGCTCCTTGCCGTCTTTGGTCAGCTCCTCGATGAGGCGAGCCGGTCTCGCGCAGGATGGTGGCCGAGTAGGCGCCGGCCATGCCGCGGTCGGAGGTGACCACGAGGATCGCCACGCGGTTGGTGTCCGTGCGCTCCTGGGTAATGGGGTGCTCGAACCGGGAGTAGGTCCCCAGGGCGGCCACCGCCTGGCTCAGGGCGTGGTCGTGGGGCGAGGCCTCCTGCGCGTTGCGGCGCGCCTGCCCGATCCGGGACGAGGCGATGAGCTCCATCGCCCGGAACACCTTCTGGAGGGTCTGGGTCGATCAGATGCGCTGCTTGTAGACGCGCTGGTTTCCTGCCACGTCAGCCCCTCTTGACCACGAGCTGCTCGGTGGTCCTCTCGGCGGTGGGCTCCTCCTCGGGCTCGGCGACCTGCGCGCCCAGCATCTGCTCGCCGGAGGCGAAGGTGCGCCGGAAGGCCTCGACGGCCTCAACCAGGGCCTCCTCGGTCTCGTCGGTGAGCTGCCCGGTGGACTCGATGGAGTCCAGGATGTCGGTGTTGCGCCGCAGGTGGTCCAGGAAGGCCTCCTCGAAGGGCAGGACGTCGGCGACGTCGAGGTCGTCGAGGTAGCCCTTGGTGCCGGCTCAGACGCTGGCGACCTGCTCGGCCACCGGGTACGGGGTGTACTGGGGCTGCTTGAGCAGCTCCATGAGGCGCTCGCCGCGAGTGAGCTGAGCGCGGGTGGCGGCATCCAGGTCGGAGGCGAACATGGCGAAGGCCTGCATGGAGCGGTACTGGGCCAGCGTGATCTTGAGGGTTCCGGCGACCTTCTTCATGGCCTTGACCTGGGCGGCGCCGCCCACGCGAGACACGGAGATACCGACGTCAACGGCGGGGCGTTGGTCGGCGTTGAACAGGTCGGACTGGAGAAGATCTGCCCGTCGGTGATCGAGATGACGTTGGTGGGGATGTAGGCCGAGACGTCATTGGCCTTGGTCTCGATGATCGGCAGCCCGGTCATGGAGCCCGCCCCCAGGTCGTCGGAGAGCTTGGAGCAGCGCTCCAGCAGACGCGAGTGCAGGTAGAAGACGTCACCGGGGTAGGCCTCGCGGCCCGGCGGGCGGCGCAGCAGCAGGGAGACGGCGCGATAGGCCTCGGCCTGCTTGGACAGGTCGTCGAAGACGATGAGGACGTGCTTGCCCTGATACATCCAGTGCTGGCCGATGGCTGAGCCCGTGTAGGGGCGAGAGGTACTTGAAACCGGCGGGGTCGGAGGCCGGGGAGGCGACGATGGTGGTGTACTCCAGGGCGCCGCGCTCCTCCAGAGTGGCGCGCACCGAGGCGATGGTGGAGCCCTTCTGACCGGTGGCCACATAGATGCAGCGCACCTGCTTGTCGGGGTCACCGGTCTCCCAGGCGGCCTTCTGATTGAGAATGGTGTCCAGGGCGATGGCGGTCTTGCCGGTCTGGCGGTCGCCGATGATGAGCTGGCGCTGTCCGCGGCCGATCGGGATCATCATCGAGTCGATGGCCTTGAGCCCGGTCTGGAAGGGGCTCGTGGACGGACTTGCGGGACATGACACCGGGGGCCTGGAGCTCCAGGGCCCCGACGGCCCTCAGCGTCGATCTCGCCCAGGCCATCGATGGGCCGGCCCAGCGGGTCGACGACGCAGCCCAGGTAGGCATCACCCACGGGCACGGAGAGGACCTCCCCGGTGCGGCGCACGACCTGGCCCTCGTCGATGCCGTCGAAGGAGCCCAGGACGACGACGCCGATCCTGCGCTCCTCGAGATTCATCGCCAGGCCGGCGGTACCGTCCTCGAAGGTGAGCAGCTCGTTGGCCATGACGCCAGGCAAGCCCTCGACGTGTGCGATGCCGTCAGCGGCGAAGACGACGTGCCCTGACCTCCTCGGCCGCGACCTCGGCGGGCTTGTAGGACTCGGCGAACTCGTTCAGGGCCGAGCGGATCTCCTCGGGCCTGATGGTCAGCTCTGCCATCTCGTCTCCTTGCTGGTTGCGTTCTGAGGGCCGGCGGCGCTGGGCGTGAGCGACGACGGCACGGGGTGGGGTGGTGAAGTTGTGGGGACCGGTGCAGGAGGCGGCGCTGGGCGCGTTGCCCGCTATCCGGCCAGGCGGGTGCGCAGCTCGGCGACGGCGCCGCGCACGGTGTGGTCCAGGACGTGGTTACGGATCATGACACGCGCCCCACCGATGACCTCGGGGTCGACCTCCCGCAGTTGAGATCGATGCGGGTGCCCAGGCGGCGCTCCAGGATGGTACGCAGGCGCGACTCCTGGGCCGTGGTCATAGGGACGGCTGTGACGACGTCGGCGATGGTGCGTTGGCGCATGGCGGCGGCCAGCTCGACGACGCGGCGCAGGTTGCGCAGCGGCCCGCCCCTCAGCGCGGTGACGCACGCACCAGCGCAGCAGGCTCATGGCCGGAGCGCTGACGTGGGGGCCGAAGACGGCCTCGGCCAGACGGACGCGGGCCTCGGTGCGGGTGCGGCGCGAGGGCGCCAGGGCGTCGCGCAGCTCGCGGGTCGTCGGCGATCCGCTCGTGGACGTCGAAGAGCTGCTGCTCGATCTCACCGACCGCGCCGTCGGCGTGGGCACCGGCGAGGATCGCCTCGATGCCCAGGTCATGGAGGGCGGAGATGAGGGTCGACCGGCTTGGACCAGCGGCCGCGGACCATGGCGCTGAGCAGGTCGACGACGCGCCCGTCCACGGTTCCCTCGAAGAGTCTGCGAGCCAGTACCGCCTTGTCCTCGGACTCGCGGCCCGGGTCGGTCAAGGGCCGGACAGCGAGTGGACGGCGACCTGGTGGAGCCAGGGCGAGGATCTGAGCCCCAGCTCCTGTCCCTCGACTCCCGCCGCCGCGAGCACCGGGCTCCAGGCCTGGCTCACGGTCTCACGGGTGGCTCCGGTCCCGGTTCTCACGGCTTCTCCTCCGCAGCGGGCTCAGAGACGGGGCCGGTGGCCACTGGTGCGTCAACGCCCTCGACCGGGGGCATGGCCTCGAGCTCGTCGAGGAAGCGGTCGATGACGCGCTCGGACAGGGCCGTGTCGCGAGCTGCTCACCGACGATCCGCTCAGCCAGGGGTGGAGGCGAGCATACCGACGTCGGTGCGAAGCGAGATCTGCGCGGCCTGCTTGTCCGCCAGGATCTGACGCTGGGCACCCTGAAGAGATGCCGGCGGCCTCGGTCTGAGCATCGGTACGGGCCTGGGCGACGACCCTCCTTGGCCTCGCTCTGTGCGTTGTCGCGGATGCGGGCGGCCTCGCGGCGGGCCTCGTCCACGAGCCGGGCGGCGCGCTTCTCGGCGTCGGCCTGGTCCTGCTCGGCCTTGTCAGCCAGGTCGAGGCCCTCCTGGATGCGCCGGGCGCTCGTCCAGCACGGCGTAGAGCCGGGGCAGGGCGTAGCGGCCCACCACCAGGAGGATGAGCAGGAGGACGATCGCCGCCCAGAAGATCTCATAGAGCGGAGGCAGAATGAAGGCGGTCCCCCCTCCCTGCCCGCTCTCGGCAGCCAGGGGAAGCATCACTTGACGACGAGGCGGCATGACGAAGCCGATAAGGGCCAGGGCCTCGACCATGCCCGCACCGATGATCATGTTGGTGAACAGGGCGTCCGGCCACCTCAGGCTGACGGGCCGTGGCCTCCTGGGTCTTGCCGACCAGCAGACCAATGCCGACGCCCGGGCCGAGCGTGGCCAGGCCGTAGCCGACGTATGCGAGAGCAGCGGAGGTCATATGTGGTTCCTTCTTTCTGGCGCCGATGGCGCAGGTGGGGTCAGAGGGTCGTGAAGAGCCTCAGGGACAGGTCGGTGACGTCTAGTGGGCCTCGATGGAGAGCTTGATATAGACGGCGCTGAGGATGGTGAAGATGTAGGCCTGCAGGACCGCGACGAAGACCTCGAACAGGGTCACCGCGATCATGGCTGCGCCGGTGAGGAAACTTGCCGCCGAAGACGCCTGTAGGTGCAGGAGCAGACTGGTGGTCCCGAAGAAGGTCATGGCGAGCAGCATGTGCCCGGAGACCATGTTGCACAGCAGACGCAAGGTGAGCGTCACCGGCCGAACAATGAAGTTCGAGAGGAACTCGATGGGGGTGATGAGCAGGTACATCACCTTGGGCAGCCCCGGAGGCAGGAGCTGGGAGGCGAGGAAGTGACCGATTCCCTGCTCCCTGATTCCGGCACCGATGAAGGTGATGTATGTCAGGGCCGCGAACACCAGGGGCACCGCCACCACCGAGGAGGCGGCGATATTGAGTCCCGGATGATGCCGGCGATGTTCATGGCCAGCACTCCCAGGAAGAGGGTCCCCAGCAGGGGGCGAAGCGGCGTCCGTTCTTATTGCCCAGAAGCATGAGGGCCACATTGCTGCGCACGAAGTCGGCGATGAGCTCGAGCACGGCCTGGCCGCGCCCGGGGACGGTCTTGAGCCGGCTGGCGGCCACCCCCGCCGTCAGGCACAAGGCGACCCCATGACGACGCGGACGAGGGTGAGCCGGTTGAACTCCAGGAACGTACCCTGGCCAAAGAGCGCTTCGGGGAAGAAGTCCTCGACGCCGGGTGAGTGAGGGTGCTGAGTGAAGGCGGGCACCGCAGTCAGCACGATCACCGCAACCAGGACAACCAGGAGCACCCAGTACCACAGCGGTTTGACGAACGGCTTGGCGTCAGCCGTCCGCGGCGCGGCGACGTCGTCGACTGCCGCGTCGCTCTCGGTGACGGTGTTGGTGGACAGGAGATCCTCCCGATGTCTCTCACGCTTCGAAGTCTGGCCTGATGTCTGCCCCGAACAGGCCTGCTAACCACTGGCAATGCTAGCGCCTAGGAATGGTTCAACGAAGCAAAATCAGCAGGCGCATCCCGATTCATCGTCCTTGCCGCCTCCCGAGGTTGAACCTACGCCTCGGTCAGGACTGACCCGTCAACCCTCCCTTCATCGGCTCCACAGCAAGGATTCGTGCTCGCGTCAGGACGGTCACCTCGGCGAACAGGCTTACCAGCACAGCAACGATGAGTGAGACCCCAATCACTCGAGTGTCCAGCCCGATCACCCGACCGCCGAGGAGAGCCAGGGCCAGCAGGGAGATTCTCGCGAGGTAACCGCCGCCCATCCAGGCAGCCATGAGTCCCATCCCGGAGCGCACCATGCGGGCCAGAACCCACCACGTGGAGGCCAGGAGCAGCGCCGTCGCCACCGCGGCCACCGGAAAGGTCCCGGTCGGGCGGGCCACGCCTCGGTCATGCCGCCACCTACGCACCAGAGGAGCTCAAGCGCCACCAGGACCCCGGTGGCAATCGTCAGGATCCGACGCAGCCGGGCAACAGAGTCGATCAGGACGGCGGTGTTGTGACTGGTCCCCCCGGTCGGTCCCGGCTGCTCGTCGGCAGGTTGCTGCGACATCGGGCCGGAGCCGTGTGCTGTACTCATGCGTCCGTCTCCTCGGGATGGTGGGCCGGAGCCGTTGACACGGCAGCCGACACGACGGCTCCCTTGCGGCGCCTGCCCCTGGGCCGGGCGCGTCACCCTCACCGGTTCCCGAGACATTGCGGGAGATGACGATCCGCTGCTCCTGGCGATCCTGGCGCCGGCGCAGCGCCGAGCGCAGGCCGTGGCGCACCCCGGGCATGAGGTCAACGGTGACGACGAAGGCGAACAGGATCGCGATGGCGGCCCCACCATGACCCAGGGCAGAGGGAAGAACGCCATGGCGGCCACGGGGAAGGATGCGACGGCGGCCCACAGGGTACATGACCAGGACGGCGCGGCGGTGGGAGTGCCCGGCCGCCAGGGAGCCGGTGGTGCATGTGCATGCGGTCGGGGTGGGTGGGGCTGAGCCCCTTCCGCGTGCGGCGCACGATCGCCATGATCATGTCGGTCAGGGGCAGCAGGAGGACGGCCAGCGGCAGGAGGATCGGCATGAAGGCGGGCAGAGCACGCGAGCCGTCGAAGCTGCCGGGGTCGATCTGCCCGGTGATGATGATGGTGGAGGCGGCCGAGACCAGCCCCAGCTGCATCGCCCCGGAGTCGCCCCATGAAGATGGTGGCCGGGTTGAAGTTGTGGGGCAGGAAGCCCAGGCACACGCCGATGAGGGCGGCCACGATCGTGGCCGCCAGCGAGCTGTAGGAGCCTGGGCTCGTGGCTCGAGTGAGGACGTAGGTGTATAGGAAGAAGGCGGTCGAGCCGATCCCGATGATGCCCGCCGCCAGCCCGTCGAGGCCATCGACGAAGTTGACGGCGTTGATAGCGGCCACGACAACGATGACGGTGGAGATGAGGGACAGGCGCGAGGACCCGATGGTCAGCCCTGCCACGGGGAAGGTGAGGAGCTGGACGCCCTGCCAGGCCATGACGCCGGCGGCCAGGATCTGTCCGGCGAGCTTGGTCATCCAGTCCAGCTCCCACAGGTCGTCGACGACGCCGAGCAGGCACACCAGCCCCGCCCCCAGGACCACGGCCCAGGCGCTGGAGTCGATGACGTCAGAGAGGTAGGGGATCTGCGAGGCCACGGAGATCGCGGAGAACAGGCCGAAGAACATGGCCACCCCGCCCAGGCGCGGGATGGGGGTGGAGTGGACGTCGCGGGCCCGCACGGGAGTGAGCGCATTGCTCACTAAGGCGACGTGCCGGATGATCGGCACGGCCACGTAGGTGGCCACGGTGGCGACGGCCATGACCAGGAGGTAGACCCTCACGCGCCCACCTCCGGCTTGTTGTGCGTTGCCTGCGCGGTCTGCTCGGCGATGCTGACGCCGGCCACTCGCTCCAGGTCCGCGGGCGAGAGGACCCCTTGCGCAGAATGCGGGGGAGCAGGCGTGAGCCCCGGCGAGGGTGACGATGGTGGAGGGAACCGGACCGGACGTGGCTCCGCCGTCGAGCAGAAGGATGTCCTCGGGCCCGACGGCGTCGGCTCCCCGGACCCGTCCGGGGAAGGCGGCCCGGGCGGAGGCGGCGTCGGTCGCGGGCGGTGCGCCGGTGGGGTTGGCGGAGGTCACGGCCAGCGGGCCGCTGCGGCGCAGGAGGTCCAGGGCGAGCTCGTGGTCGGGCATGCGTATGGCGATGGTGCCGCTGGTCTCGCCCAGGTCCCAGGTCAGGGCCGCATCGGCGTCGAGGATGAGGGTCAGCGGCCCCGGCCAGAAGGCCTCCATGAGGATGCGCGCGGCCTCCGGCACCTGGGCGACGACGCCGGTCAGGTCGGCGGGGCCGGCCACGAGCACCGGCGGAGGCATCTGACGTCCGCGCCCCTTGGAGGCCAGCAGCCGTTCGACCGCCCCAGCATCGGCGGCGTTGCATCCGATGCCGTAGACGGTGTCCGTGGGCAGGATGACCAGCCCGCCTGCGCGCAGGTGCTCGCAGGCCGGTTGGAGAGCGTCGAGGTGGGAATGAGCGGTGCTCGCGGAGGGCTGCGGGGTTGGCTCACGTGCCGCATCCTGCCACGGATCGGGCCAGTGTCGGGACAGTGCGGCGGTGAGGGCCCAGACGCGATGTCAGACAGTGACCCCGCACCTGCCCATACGTACCCGCGCCCGTATCGTCGTCGGACTACACGATGCGGCGGGCCACAGCCCAGCGGGTGAGCTCGTTGCGGTTGGACAGCTGGAGCTTGCGCAGGACCGCGGAAACGTGGGTCTCGACGGTCTTGACGGAGATGAACAGCTCGAGGCGCACTCCTTGTAGGTGTAGCCACGGGCGATAAGGCGCATGACCTCCCGCTCCCGCGCCGAGAGACGGTCGAGCTCGGTGTCGGCCACGGCCACCTCGCCCGTCCCGGCCCCGAAGGCGTCCAGGACGAACCCGGCCAGGCGCGGGGAGAAGGCGGCGTCGCCGGCGGCCACGCGCCGCACGGCCTGGGCCAGGTCCTCGGTGGAGATCGCCTTGGTGACGTAGCCGCGGGCGCCGGCCCGGATGACGCCGACGACGTCGTCGCTGGCGTCGGAGACGCTCAGGGCCAGGAAGCGCGTCTCGGGAACGTCGTGGCAGGAGACGACGACCTCCGCTCCTCCCCCGCCGCTGCCGCCAGGCAGGTGAACGTCGAGCAGGACGACGTCGGGGCGCAGGGCGTGGACGGCGGCGATAGCGCCCTCGACGTCGTCGGCCTCGGCGATGACGTCCAGATCGGGGGCGTGGGAGGTCAGCTCGGGCGCACCCCGGAGCGGACCAGGGCGTGGTCGTCGACGACCAGGACCCGCAGGGGCGAGCCGGGCCGCTGCGGGCGGGTGGTTGTCTGATGGGGTGCCGGCGGGTGTGTCAGCCATGGGTCTTCCTGGTGGTGACGTCGATGATGTGGAGGTGTCGCGGAAGGACGCGGAGAAGGACGAGGTGGAGCCCTACAGGACAGAATGTGACGGGACCTACGATAGGCGGGCGGTGGGATCACGCGGGAGGGACAGGGCCACCTCCGTGCCGGTGGCCATGCGGCGCACCCGGCCGCTGCCGCCGTGACGCTCCATGCGGGCGATGATGGACTCACGCACGCCGTGGCGGTCCTCGGCGATGGACTCCGGATCGAGATCCGGGACCGTGGTCGCGCACGAACACCTCGAGGCGCTGGTCTCCGGCCTCGACGTAGAGGGAGACCGGCGGGGCCCCGTGGCGCACGGCATTGGACAGGGCCTCTCGAGTGGCGGCGACGATGACCTCAGTGTCACGGTCGGGGGCGCGGTCGCCGACGCAGACGACGTCGACGGCCACGCCGTGGCGGTCCTCGACCTCGCCGGCCAGATCGGTGAAGGCGTCGGCCACGGAGGTGCCCGGTGCGGGGCGGTCGGTGTAGAGCCAGGCGCGCAGCTCGCGCTCCTGGGAGCGGGCCAGGCGGGCCACCGTCTCAGGCTCGTCGGCGCGCTTGCGGATGAGGGTGAGGGTCTGCAGGACGGAGTCGTGCAGGTGGGCGGCGATGTCGGCGCGCTCGGACTCGCGGATCTCGGCGGCGCGGGTGTCGGCCAGGGCCCGATTGGTCCGCAGCCACAGAGGCGCCAGGACCACGCCGATGCCCGCCACGAGCGCGCCTCGGTGACGAGCCCGGAGATGAGCTTGTAGGGCGAGCTGTCGGCGGCCACCCATACGAGGATGCCGATGACGGCCAGGCACACCCCGCCCACAACCCGCACAATGGCACCTAGGTTGCGGTCCGGGCCGACGAGGTTGTCCATCTGGGACCAGGACAGGGCCGCCCCGGCGATGATGACGACGACGATCCCCACCGCGCCGACCTGGTCCAGCAGCCCGAAGCGCCATGCGGCCAGGAAGAGGGCCGCCAGGATGAGGGAGCCGCCGTCTATAACCGTCTGGGACAGGCCGGAGACGGCGCCGCCATCGGCCCCCTGGCCTCCAGGTCCTCCGGGGCCCGCCCCGTCCTTGGGGCGGGTGGCCAGGCGGGCCCGGGAGACCGGCGAGGCCGACTCGCCCCCACCGGGCCGCTCTCCCCGGGAAGGGTCGCCCACAGCAGGGCGTGAGGGAAGGCGCCCGCACCACCCCCGAGTGCGAAGACGACCATCGCCGCGCGGACATAGCGCACGGGGATGCCCAGGTGGAGGCTCACCCCGCGCAGACCCCGGCGATGCGAGCGGGCCTGCGCAGCCGGGCGGCCTCCTCGGGCAGGTCGGCCGGGGCCGGCCCGAGGCGGTGAGGAAGGCGACGCAGAGGAGGCCGCTGCGGGGGTGGCGGGGGACTCCACTGGCGGCCCGCCCCATCGGGGACGGGCCCGGGCTGCGCGACCCACTGCTGAGACGTCGTCATGGCACCATCGTGGCACGTCAGGGTTCCCGATCTGGCCGTCCTCCGGGGATTCGGGGACAATCAGGGGATCATTCAGGGGTCCCCTGATCGTGGCGCGGGGCGCGGACACGAAGAATTGAGTGCATGAACGACATGCCCACTCCCCCATCAGACGGCGACTCCACCGCCGGCGCTCCATTCAGCCCCTCCGAGAGCTCCTCCGATGCCGCGGGCAGCGCTGCTCCTCAGCCCGGCCCCGCTCCCCTCCTACCAGCAGTACGGGCAGCCTCAGTCCGCTCCCGAGAGTGGTTCGACCCGCCGCTTCTTCGACTTCTTCGACTCCCTGCGCGGCTCGGGCCTCTTACGCACGAATGAGCGCTGGATCGCCAGGGGTGGCCGGCGGGTGGCTTACCGCTTCGGCCTGGATCCAGTGCTGGTGCGCTGCGTGTGGGTGGTGCTATCGATCTTCTCGGCGTCGGGCTGGTCCTGTACGGCGTGGCCTGGGCGCTCCTGCCCGAGGAGTCCGATGGGCGCATCCACCTGGAGGAGGCCCTCTCCGGCCGTTTCAACGCGGGCCTGGCGGGCGCCATCGGCATGACGATCGTGGGCATGTCCACGATCGGCGACGGTTTCATCCCCGACTGGTACATCGGTCTGTGGGGGTTCCCGGGAGTCGCCGCCCCCGTGTGGTCGCTCTTCTGGCTGGGGCTGACCGTCCTGGCTGTCATCTTCGCCGTCCGCTTCGCCCAGAACCGTCGCGGCCACCACGGCACCTCGCAGAACCCGCAGGGGCCCCAGCCCTGGCAGACCGCTCAGCACAGCGCCGCGCAGGCACCGAGCGACCGCCCTGGTGACCAGGCCGGTCAGGCCACGTCCGAGACCCCCTCTCAGCGACTGGCTCGCCGTCAGCCTCAGACTCCCTCGGCCTCCTCCGCATCCGGCTCCGGCGCTCCGGCCTTCACCCGACCGGCGAGTGGTCCGACCTGGCAGAACCGCTCCTACCGGCAGCATCCGCCCTCCCCGTCCGCTCCCGCACCGGTGCGCCCCCACGCCGTCCCGGCCCCGGCTCCTCGGTGTCCCTGGCGGTCCTGGGTCTGGGGCTCCTCGCCGGAGCAGGCACCTGGTACGCCACAACGACCCACGTCGTGGGTCTGCTCCCAGGGCCAGTTCATCCTCATCGGCACGCTGGTCGCGCTCCTGGGCGCTGGCATCCTCGTCAGTGGCCTGCGCCGTCGTCGCGGGGGCTGGATGACGGCACTGGGCTGGCCGGCTCTGTTCACCATGGCGATCCCTGCTCTTGTAGCCGCGTCGGTCACCCCCACGAGCCTGGCCCGTATGCCCTTCGCGGTCATCACGGACTCGACCACCTTCTCCTCGAGCACGGTGACCTGGAAGGAGCTGACCTCATCAGCCAACGGTGGCAGCGTCACCAGCAGCAAGGACGTCGGCGACCTCACGCTGGACCTTCGCGGCATGCCCGCTGAGGAGGCCGGCAGGCTCTCCACGATCAACGCCCACCTCGACGTCGGAAACCTGCGCATCAAGACCGACGACAACCAGCGGGTGACGGTCAAGGCCGACGTCGATATGGGCTCGGTCGAGTCACGGGTCTCGCGGGCCTGGAGCGCTGACGGCAGACGGATGGAGCCCGATGATGAGGGACCGACCAGCTACGACGTCAACGGCAAGACCGTCTCCGCTTACAGGAGCTCCAGCGGCGGCCTCAACGTCACGTCTACACTGACCTCCCCAGTGGCGAGGACGGGCGTCCGGCGATCACGATCAACGCCTCGGTGGACACTGGGAGGATCAAAGTCACTGATCAAAGCAACAGCGTCTCCTGGTACGGCAATGCCGATGAGTCCGTATGGATCGTCAGCTACTGGTCCGATGAGCACGAGGACGTTCACCACGGCTCCCTGCCGATCCCAGGCATGACCCATCAGGCCATCACAGTCGACGACGCCAAGGCCTGCATCCGCTCCGCCCGCGAAAGCGTGGACGCCGATGATCGCAGTAAGGAGGCCAACTGGCGGGATCTGTCCGATCTCACCTCGAAGGAGCGCACCGCCTACGACGCCTGCGTGCAGGAGGCCCCTGACCGCACAGAGCGCCGCCCAGCCGAGCGCGAGCGCCTCAGGGACGGCCACCCCGGCTCCATCGCAGGCACCCACCGAGCAGCCCGCCGCTGACACCCCGGCGGACGCCGACTGATCGGCGCAGTCACCCCGAGTCCCGCACTCGATCACAACAACCCAGTCCTCTTTCGGGCACGACCCGGACCTCATGCAAGGAGACTCCCGTGAGCAGCACCTCGTCCACGACGTCACCCGACGACGCCAGCAAGAACATCACTGAGAACATCGACACCGCGGAGACCACGAGGCCCTTATCGGCCTCGGGCGACACCCGGCCATTCACCATGCGACTCCCCACGTCCGACGGCGTCGCAACCGACGCCGTCACGTCCGCGGACTCGGCACCGGCGTCGTCGGAGCCCGGCACGGTGTGGAGCGCCGGAACGGTGACCGGTCAGAATCAGCAACCGCAGGCACCCCGGGATATCAGGGATCCACGCTCCTGTGGGGGCGTTCCTGCTCCTCGTGGGCGGGCTGCTCATCGCGGCTGGCCTGGGGCTGCGCTTCGACTTCACGACGACGGCCATCGCCTGCCTGGCGGGCCTGGGGAATCCCTGCTGGTCGTCGCCGCCCTCATCCCCAAGAGGCGCCGCAGCATCAAGCCCTGACGCCACCTCGCCGGCGCCGCGCGGACGCACCTGAGTCTCGTTGACTGCCTCTCAGGCGTGGGGCCACGAGGTTCAAGGTGCGTCCGCGCGGGCGTACCATGCACGGAGAACTCACCGCAACCGAGAAACCTCCACCACCCCGACGGACAACGAGGGACATCGATGGTTGAGACAGTATTCTCCGTACTCATGAGCCTGCTCCTGTGCTCGGCCGGGATCGTGCTCGTGGTGCTGGGACGCCGGATGGCGCAGCACAGGCTCCCGCCGAACTCGTGGGCGGGAGTGCGTGACGAGATCGCGCTGCGCTCCGAGAAGAACTGGTACACGATGCAGGCCCGGTGCGCGGCGGCGACTATGGGACTGGGCGTGGTCTTCATCGACTCGGCTCTCCTGTTCGTCATCCAGGCGGTCCTGCATGAGACGGTCTCGATCCTGGTCCCCATGGCCATCATGCTGATTCAGACGGCTGCCGGCGGCGCGTTCCTTCACGTTCAGGCCCGCAGGTGCGCCGCGACGCTGACGAGGAGTGCATAAACCGGCTCCACCGGACGCAGGCGAGAAAGCCGGTAGCGGCATCAGCATCAGGGCTGGAGCGCTCAGCCCTGGTAGACGATCTTGGCCTTGACGTCGTCGACGGCCTCCTCGCCCAGGTAGTGGCGCACGATCTCCAGGCCGAAGTCGATGGCGGTGCCCATGCCGCGGGAGGTGATGACGGGGCCGTCGGTGACGACAGCGGCCTGGCTGACCTGCGCACCGTGCTCAGCGAGCACGCCCACGAAGCCGGGGTTCGACGTCGCCTGGCGGCCCTCGAGCAGCCCCAGCTCGGCCAGGATCGAGGGGGCGGCGCAGATGGCGGCCACCGGCCGGCCGGCGCGCACGCGCTCGGTGACCGCGGCCATGAGCGGCTCAACGGCCTTGAGGTTGGGGGTGCCGGGGATCCCGCCGGGCAGAACGAGCATGTCGTAGTCGGCCAGGTTCGCCTCGGCCAGGGTGAGGTCGCAGGTGACGACGATGTTGTGGGAGGAGGTGACGGCTCGCTCAGGAGTCACCGAGATCATCGTCGTCGGGATGCCGGCCCGGAAGAGGACGTCCACGGTGGCCAGCGCCTCGACCTCCTCCAGCCCGGGCGCGATGAAGACGGCAACGGTCTTGTCGGTCCTCTGGTCGGTGGGACGCGTGGAAAGCGGGCATGTCTCCTCCAGGAAGGTCGGCTCAGATGCGTGGCTGCCACCATCACCCTACGCGTTCGCAGCATCGACCGGGAAGGCGACGGCCTCCCACGCCCCCTTTCGACGAGTCTCAGCGCTGGCGCAGGAGGTGCTGCTCGGCGCTGTCCAGGATCGGCCGGGCGGCCTCGGGCGCGTAGACGCTCAGGCCGCCGTCGGACACGGGCAGCTCGACCGTGCCGTCGCCGCCGATGGTGACCGGCTCGTGCCCGCCCAGGACGCAGATCCACTGCTCGCCCGCGTGCCGAGCCCCGACGTGGAGCCGTTTGGTGCCGGCCCTGCGGTCGGAGAGCACGACGGCGAGCCCGGAGCCGGGGTGGGCGTCGTCGCCCTCGCGCGCGAAAGCCGACGACGTCGGGCTCGTCGAGGGCGTCGTGCTGAGGGCCGTGGGCCAGGGGCGCGCCGCATGGTCATGAGCAGCGGCAGCTCGGTGACGGCCGGCAGGGTCACCGGTCTCGGGGGTGCCGAACAGGTCGCCCCAGAAGACGCAGGGGGTTCCGGCCTCGCGCAAGAGGATGAGGGCGTAGGCCGAGGGGCTTGAACCAGGACTCGATGGTGGAGGCCAGCGACTGGCCCGGCTGGGTGTCGTGGTTCTCCACGAAGGTGACGGCACGGGCCGGATCGGCGGCCACGAGGGTGCTCTCGAAGAGGCGGGACAGGTCGACGTCGCCGTTGGAGGTGGAGGCGGCGTGCAGGTGGAAGTGGAGGGGGACGTCGAACAGGCTCGTGGAGGGCACGGCCTCAGGGTAGCCCTCCAGCTCGGCGACGTCGCGGGACCAGTACTCGCCGACGGCCGGCAGGGCGCGCCCGGTGGCACGCCGCAGCTCGGGAAGCCAGCGGGCGAAGAAGTCGGCGCCGACGTGCTTGAGGGCATCCAGGCGCAGGCCGTCGACGCCGGTGGTCTCCACGTACCAGCGTCCCCAGCGGTCCAGCTCGGCACTGACGGCGGGGTCGGTGACGTGGACGTCGGATCCCATGAGGTAGTCGTAGTTGCCGAGCTCGTCGTTGACGTTCTCGTTCCACTGCTTGCCCTCGAAGAGCCACACGCCCTGCTGGTGGCGGGCCTCGTCCCAGTCGGTGCCGTGGAAGCATGTCCAGTCCCAGGTGAAGTCCGAGTGGGTACCGGCGCGCCCCGGGAAGGTGTAGCGGGTCCAGGCGGTGATCTCCTCGGTCTCGCCGATGGAGCGCGTGCGGTCGTGGGGTCGACCGGGGTGGCGCGCACGACCTCGGTGTCGTCGCCACCCATGCGGTGGTTGAGGACGATGTCGGCCACGACGCTGATGCCGGCCGTGTGCAGGGGCCTCGATGGCGGCGAGGTAGTCGTCCTTGGTGCCGTACTTGGTGGGAACGGTGCTCTTCTGGTTGAACTCGCCCAGGTCGTAGGTGTCGTAGACGCCGTAGCCGACGTCCTCCACCCCGGCCTGTCCCTTGTATGCGGGTGGGAGCCACACCGCGCTCACCCCCGCAGTCGGCCAGGAGGGCGGCGTTGTCCGCCAGAAGGCACCAGTGGGTGGAGTCGGCGGGCAGGTCCCAGGCGAGGCCTGGAGCAGGAGAGGGTTGACGACGGCGTCCGAGCCGGTGGGGCTGGGCTGGGCGTGGTTCTCGGTCACGGCTCTGATGCTGCCAGTCCTCCCCCAACGGCGAAAGCCGTACGCGCGATCGAGAAGGCCGGCGTACGCGCGGCTCCGGGCGGAGGCGCGCGACGCGGTCGGGGGCAGGATTCAGGTGCACCCCTACGCGCAGGATGTCCCCGGCTGGAAGATGGTGCACCCGTATGCGAGAAATGTGCCCATCGAGATGCGCAGGCCCGCGCCCAGGCCAGCGCTCAGACCGGCGCGCGCAGCACCACGATGCGCTCGGCGAGCTTGTCCACCAGTGGCAGCCGCGTCAGGGGCGCGAGCAGGGGTGATAGCGCGCGATGGTGCGGGTGAAGGGGACATCGTGGAGCAGTGTGAAGCCCAGGGGCCACCGTCCGGCGGAACTCGGCGGCGCTGGAGCAGCCGTAGGTGTAGCGCGCACCCGCGTCCTCCACTGAGCGCTCCCGACCGTACCTCTGGAACAGGCGGGACATAACCTCGATGAGAACCGTTGCACCGGGCAGACGCGCCGCGATGATGTCCAGGAGCGTGCGCACCTCCTCCTGCTCGAGGTACATGCTCAACCCCTCAATGATGACGAGCACGTCGCGGCTCACGTCCTCCAGATGGTCGGGCCAGGCGAAGTCGAGGGCGGAGGCGGGAATGGTGCGGTGACGCTCATCGTCCTCGAGCAGCCGGCGTCGCAGCTCGATGACGTCGGGCAGGTCGAGGTCGTACCAGGTGACGTGCCCGTCGTCGAGGCGCTGGAAGCGGGTGTCGAGCCCGCAGGCGATGTTGACCACCGTGCAGCCGGGGTGGGTGGCCAGGTACCCGGCCACGAGCGGGTCGAGCGTGAGGGTGCGCAGCACGACGCCGTCGGCCATGAGCCGGTCCTGACCCGCTATGGTGAAGTCGTAGTCGAGCCGGGAGACGAGCTCGACAGCGGCGGGGTCCGTGAAGCGCGGACGGTCGGAGAGCGTGTGCTCCGCCCTGGCGTGGACGGTCAGCAGCATCGTTTTACTGACGCCGGTCAGATGTGCTGTCTCGTGTGTGCTCATGCGGTCAAGTGTGCGACGCCGGCCGCTCGGGCACCAGCGCCGTCAGAAAACGAGCTGCGCGGTCCAGGTCCTGCGGTCATCGGCGTGGCTCAGTCCTCCTCGAGGACACCGTTCCAGGCCAGGAAGCCGATGGTGCGGCGCATGGCCTCCTCCCAGTTGGCGTCGCCGAAGCCGTGGGCGGCGCCGGAGATGGTGACGAGCTCGGCGTCGGGCGTGGCGCTCACGGCGGCCCGGGAGACCTCGATGGGCACGGCGCGGTCCTGGTCCCCGTGGACGATGAGAACGGGGCGGCGGTAGGGTGGCCAGCTCGGCCCCCGACCTCCAGGTTCCAGCCGTCGACGGCATAGGCGCGCCCCAGGCGGGTGCCCGCCCAGTCGAACTCCTCGGGCACGGCAGCCGGCGTGCGGAAGGCGGCGCGCAGGTTCTCCCCAGCCGCAGGGGCCGGGTACCACAGGGCCAGCGCGGTGATCCGCTGGGGGTGGCGGGCGGCCGCGAGCGCTGCGACCGCCCCTGCCCAGGCTCAGCCCGAACAGGGGCGATCCGGGAGGCGTCGACCTCCGGCCAGGCACAGGCGGCGGTGAGGACGGCCTCGAGGTCGGCCAGCTCGGTGAGGGCTGACATCGAGGTTGTCTCGCCCTGGCTGGCGCTGCCGCCGCCCCCGCGGAAATCGAAGCAGACGGCCACGGCCCCGGCAGGGCGGAAGCGCCGCGCCATGGGGGCGACGCGGGTGTGGGAGCCCTCCATGCCGTGGCAGCAGATGACCAGGGGCGCGGGGGCCGACGACGCCGAGCGCGGGAGGTAGGCCAGTCCCCCGATCCTCTGCCCCTGGGCGGTGAAGGTGACCTGCCGTGAGAGGTAGGGCTGTGTCGTCGTCACGTACTCTCCTTGCTGTGTTGGGCCGGCAACAAGAATCCGGCCCGGTGGCCATCGTAGACAGGCCGCCGGGCCTCACTGCCGAATCGGACCCCCTCACCTCAAGAGTCGAGGTGGTCCAGCAACGTGGGGATGAACTCCCGGTAGTACTGAAAGACTCCACCGTGTCCTGACCCCGGGGTAGATGACCAGGGTGCTGCTGGGGATCCGCCGGTGCATGTCCTCGGACAGCGGGGTCGGAACCATACGATCGTGATCCCCGTTGGCGATCAGCGTGGGGACCGTGATCGTGGACAGGTCCTGTGGTTTTTGACGCCCCAGGCCTTGATGGCGGCGATCTGAGTACGGAAGGCTTTCAAGGAGATCGGAGAATCTCGATCCATGACTCGTTCGTGAATCCGGGCGAGGTGTTCACGCGCTGCAGCCTTGCCGTCGGGCGTGCGCGGGAAGAAGAGGAACTCCTTGGCGTCAGTGCGGGCAAGTACTCCACGCAGCATGTCGAGGTAGACGTAGGCGGCCCCGGTTGGCCGGTCGATCCCCTTACCTCCTGCGGGACCGGTTCCGGCCAGGACGAGCCGTCGGACCAGGCTCGGGGCGTCGAGAGTGACCTGCTGGGCGACGAATCCCTCCCAGCGAGAAGCCCATAAGGTCGATCCGGGTCAGACCGAGTTCGGAGATGAAGGCCCGTGCGGCACCGGCCATCCCTTTGATGGTTCGCGGAACGTTCCCGGTGGAGGAGCCGATGCCTGGTAGGTCGACCGCAATGACGCGGCGGCCCTCGGCGAGCGCCTCGACGACGCGGGGGTCCCACTCGTCGAGGGTGGCCCCGAGGTGGGCGAGCAGGACAATGGGTGTGCCGCCGTCGATCCCGAGGTCCCGGTACGCGAAGGACTCTCCCCTCACCCGCAGGTGCCGGGTTGGAGCGGAGGTCCACCGGGTGACGGGCCCTGCGATCATGGTCGTGCTGTCTGTCTCAAGCATGAGTGGTGACCTCCTGCTCGTTGGTGGTGATGAGGACCTTGCCGCGGGTCCCGCCGGCCAGCAGCTGGTCGAGCGCGGCGAGAGTCTGCTCGAAGGGCAGGATCCGGTCGACGACGGGCTGGATGACGCCGTCGTCCACGAGTCCGGCGATGGTGCGCAAGGCCGGTCCGTCGGGTTCGATGAACAGGAACCGGTAGCGCACACCGAGTTTGCTGGCCTGGCGGCGCATCTTGAGGCTGAGGACGGACAAAGCGGCCTTGACCGCCGGACCGGCGCCGGCCTGATCGGCCAGCGACGGGTCGGGGGTGCCGGCGATACCCACCACGATCCCGCCGGGACGCAGGACCTGGAACGACCGTGAGGTGATCTCGCCGCCCTGGGTGTCGACGACGATGTCCACCGGGGTCTCAGACAGGCGCTGAACAAAGTCCTCACTGCGGTAGTCGATGATGATGTCCGCGCCGAGCTGCCTGACGGTCTCGGCACTGGAGGCCGAGGCCGTGGTGGCGACAGTGGCCCCCAGGTGCTTGGCGAGCTGGATGACGGCCGCCCCCACTCCACCGGCGCCGCCATGAACCAGGACCGTCTGGCCCGGCTGGAGGTGGCCGATCGTCACCAGCGATTGCCACGCGGTCAGAGCAACGACCGGCAGTGACGCCGCCTGAGCCATTGAGATGCTCCGGGGAACGGGTGCAAGGGCATCGACATCGACTACGACGAACTCGGCCCAGGTTCCCATGGCCACCACGCCGGTGTAGCCGTAGACCTGATCGCCAACGGCGAGCTCTGTGATCTGAGAGCCGACGGCGACCACCTCTCCGCTCAGCTCCCTCCCATCACCTTGGGCAGGTCAAGCCGGAAGACGGCCTTGAACTCACCGGTGCGGGTGCGCTCATCAGCGTGATTGACGCCGGAGGCGATCATCCGCACCAGGACCTGGCGTGGTCCAGGCTCGGGAACGGGCATATCGACGGCTCTCAGGGGGCGACCGTACTTCTCAGGACGAAGGCCTTCACGTGGTGTCCTTCCTGTGCCGCAGCACCAGACATCTAGTTACATTGTGTTACCACTCGAGATGGACGATATGCTATCCAGTAACAGAATGCAACTACCGCGAAGGAGGGCGCACGATGATCCCCCGACCTCGCTCCGCCTGCCCCTATCAACCGCAGCCTCGAGATGCTCGGCGACAGGTGGAGTCTGCTGATCCTGCGAGACATCGTCCTGCATGACCGACGCTCCTTCCGCGAGCTGCTCACCGGCAGCGAGGAGGGCATCAGCGCCCCGGTGCTGTCCCGCCGGCTGACCGACCTGGTTGAGGCGGGCTTCCTCACCAAGAACGAGGTCGCCCGCGGCAAGCAGGGGAGGTACTCACTGACCGAGCAAGGCCTGGCAACGGTGCCGTTGCTGATCGAGCTCGGCCGCCTTGGTGCTCACATCGATCCGTCGACCGCTCACAACGCCCCCAGACTCGGCACAGATCCTGAGGACCTCGCCAGGCGCATCGCAGCTCTCCGTAAGACTCATCTCACCGATGGGCCCATGCCCCCTACGACCGCAGTACCCACGGAAGACAGGAGCCCGCAGGGTTCTGCTTCTCAGCGGTAGGCCTCGAGGAGGCGTTCTCGTCGTACCGGGCCACGAGGACCAGACCGGACAGGGCGTAGGGACCGCCGATGTAGGGCATGACCTGGACCAGTGCGGCCGCAACCTTCTGACGGGAGGAGCCGGCCTTGAGCGCTCCGGCCACGTGCGGGCGCAGCTGGGTGATGGCGCCGATGGCGGCGATGGCCACGAGGCTGATGAGCTCGCGCTGGGCGACGTCGAGCCCGCCGCGGGTGGCGAAGTCGCCGAAGGCGGAGGAGGTCAGCAGGTGGGGCACGAACTCATCGAAGGGCTCGGGCAGGGCGGAGAAGACCTCCTTGACATCGTTGCCGTACAGCGGGGTCTGGATGGCGGCGCCGGCCTGTTCACGGGCGCTGGGGTCGGTGGCGTCAACGGTGCCGGCGTTCTCCAGGGGCAGGGAGATGCCGTTGGCCTCGAAGACCCCGTTGGCGATGTCAATGGCGTTGAGCGTCTTGGGGAAGCCGATGTAGGGGGCGCACTGGTAGATGGCCTCGCGCAGCTGGAGCGGGCTGGCGCCGATGTTGAGGGCGGCGCCCACATGGGCCCTGAGCTGTGGGAGGGTCTGCATGCGGTCAGGACGGTGATGGTGAGCAGCTCGCGCTCGACGTCGGTGAGGACACCCGTGGAGAAGGCCTCGTCGAAGATCCCGTTCTGGAGGATGTCGAAGAGCTCAGGATCCGTGGGATGGGGTTGGGGCTCCACCCCGAACAGCCTGGTGAAGGTCTCGCGTGCCTGGGGTGTCAGCGCCATGGAGGGCTCCTTACGATGTGCGGGCGGCTCGACCTGAGCATGTCACGTCCACCGCCCGGGCGGCAGGTTATCTCACATCCCGCCGGCGGCTTTTCCGCGCGAAGTGAGCACGTGCGTCGGCTGCGCCGATCCACCCCTCGCTCCTGGTCCACGAGGCGGTCGGCCTCACTTTCTTCACATATCCGGCGTCCAGGGCCGACAAGCCTCCAGGCCATGCGGATGACGCGGGCGGCCTGCCTCTCGAGCTCGGCGCGCGTCAGGCTCACAGCGCCGTCGTCCGGCTCGGCGTCGCGGTCCGACTCACTGCCTCCACCTTCGCTCCCCGGTGCAGGGCGGCCAGGAGGTCCTCCCGATCCGACTCGCCTCCGGGCATGAAGAGCTCGTTGCCGGCCTTGACGGTGGCGGCCGCGGTGGCGCGCGGGTGCTTCGTGTCGCTACGGGTCATGCCGTCGACGACCCAGTCGGTCATGACCAGGCCGTCGAAGCCCCACTCCCTGGCGCAGGATGACCTCGAGCAGCTCGGCCGACTCCGAGGTGTGGACGCCGTTGATGAGGTTGTAGGAGGTCATGATCGCGTCGGGCCGGGCCTGGCGCACGCAGATTTCAAAGGCCCGCAGGTAGAGGTCGCGCAGGGCACGCGGGCTGACCCGGCTGTTGGAGTTGAGGCGGTTGGTCTCCTGGTTGTTGCAGACCAGGTGCTTGATGGTCACGCCCCGCCCTGGGTGGGACTGGACGCCACGGGTGATGGCGGCGGCGATGCGCCCGGCCAGCCGCGGGTCCTCGGAGAGGTACTCGAAGTTTCGTCCGCACAGGACGGAGCGGTGCAGGTTGAAGGCGGGGGCGAGCCAGAGGTGGATACCGAAGCGCTCCATCTCGGCCCCGACGACGTTGCCGAGCCGCTGCGCCAGGCCCGGGTTCCAGGATTGGGCGAGCGCGGTGCCGATGGGGATGGCGGTGGTGTACTGCTCGCGGATCTCGGCGGGCTCTCGGGGCGCGGGCTCGTCGGCGATGCCGAGAGCCTCACGTCCGGCGTCGTCCATGAGCTCGAGGAAGGAGGCGGGCAGGCTGGAGTCGGCCAGGAGAAGGGCCCCTCGGCGTCAACGCCGTAGGTGGGGGCCAGGCGCAGTCCGGCGGGACCGTCGGCCATGATGATGCTGGACAGGCCGGGGATCCGGGTGGTGGTCTGTCCCGCCGCGCCGATGACGGTGGTGGAGGCGGCCCCGATGATGGAGCCCGATTCCTCACCGCTGCGGTAGTCGCCCAGAACGGTGTAGATGAGCTCGTCGTCGGACAGGTCCCGGGCCAGGGCGAGCGCCTCATCGAAGCCCTCCGGCGCGAACTGCTCAACGGGCTCGGCGTGATCCGACAGGCGCAGGTGGGCCGGATCGACGGCGAGTACCGGTAGGCCGGCCGGGATTGAGGAGGATCGGGACCTCGGGCTTCCAGTCGGTGAAGCCGGGCTCGCCCAGGTCGCCGGTCAGGCGTCGCACGGTCGCATCCCGGGCGAGCTCGACGACGGCGACGGGGCTCAGGTGCCGGCTGGAGGCTCCCACCCGCAGCAGGTAGCGGCCGGCTTCCAGGACCGTGGCGTGGAGTGCCTCGTCGTAGGAGGCCAGATCGGTCAGGTCGATGTCGATGGTGACGTGCGCCGTGGCGCCGGGGGCGATCTCGTCGGTCTTGGTGAAGCCGGCGAGCGCCTGGAACGGCTGGTCGAGGCGACCGGCCGGGACACTCACGTAGACCTGGACAGTCTCCTTGCCCAGGTACTCGCCGGTGTTGGTGACGTCAACGCCGATGCTCACGCGAGCCCCATCAAGGCTCGCCTGGTGGATTTCGACGTCGAAGGTCGTGTAGCCCAGTCCGAATCCGAAGGGGAAGAGGGGTTCCTTGCCGACCGAGTCGTAGAAGCGGTAGCCGACGTAGACTCCCTCACGGTAGTGGGTGTCATCCGAGTCACCGAAGTCACCGATCTGGTCATCCTCGTCCCAGGCGGCCCAGGTGGTGGCGAGCTTGCCGGAGGGGTAGGCCCGCCCCAGGAGGACGTCGGCGAAGGCGTCACCGATGGTCGCGCCGAGCTGGGAGAGCAGGAGGATGTTGCTGACGTCGCCCAGCGGGCTGAGGTCGACGACGCCGCCCACGTTGAGGACGAGGAGGAACCTCTCGAAGCGCTCGCTCAGGGCGAGGATGTCACGGACCTCGGTGTCGGTGAGCCTGAGGTCCCCGGCCTCAGGGGTGCGGTCGCTGCCCTCCCCGGAGGTGCGGGCCAGGACGTAGACGGCCGTCTCGGGGTCGGCGTCGGTCTGGACGTCGAGTGGGATCGTGTGTTCCGGCTCGGGCATGACCGAGCCCATGCCGATCATGATGGCGGGGACGCCGCGCTCGGCCGCCTCGGCCCTGATATCGGCGATGAAGTCCTGGTGGGCCTGGTCGCGGACGCGGTCGTAGGCATCCAGCCAGGGCCTGGTGACGATGGTGAAGCCGGCCGTTTCCAGTCCTTCCTCGATGGTGGTGACGTGGCGGGAGTTGACGTCACCGCTGCCGGTGCCGCCCTTGATGGTGTCGCGGGCGCCGGATCCGAACAGGGCGATCTCGCCCGGTTCCGCCAGGGGGAAGGCACCGTCGAGCGCAGCAGCACCATGCACTCGGGGGCCAGGGCGCGGACGGCGTTGAGGTGCTCGGTCTCGTAGGTTTCCATGTGGTTTTCTCCTCGTCGGTACCGGAGTCCACGGTGGCGCCATACAGTTTCTCCGCACTGAGTGAACGTACTGGATTCACCCCCATCATCGCAGCGCTCTGATACCTACGATAGACGGGGCGGGCACCGGATCCGGAGATGTCTTCGGACAGCATTCGGCGCTCTGCGGAGCGGAGGAATCATGAGGGATGTTCAGGGCAGTCAGCGGAAGCAGGATCGCCGTCGGCGTGGCCAGTGTCGGCCTGACGGTGGGTGCCTTCAGCCTCTACTCCCGCAAACGCTACAGGCGCTCGGCCGCAGCGAGCCTGGCGGAGTACAGCACCCGGCCGATCAAGGCGCTGGCAGCCTGCATTCCGATCACCGAACGGATTGCTCGACTGGCCAGTCGTCCCGAGCCTCGCCGAGCCGTCCCCTTCCCTGCCTGGGGGCGCTTCTTCTACGACCTGGAGCGGCGCGAGGACTCCGGCATGCCCGTCTACCACCTTCGCCCGCATACGCCGTCGCACGCCGTCATCGTCTATCTCCACGGCGGCGGTTACATCTCGACGGCGGTCTCGGTGCACGCCTGGCTGGTCGATCATCTGGCCCGCAGGACCGGGGCCGACGTCGTCATGCCGCTCTACCCGCTGACGCCCCACCACACCTGGCAGGGAGGCGCACCGGCTGGTACTGGCCTCTATCGGCGCACGGTCGAGGAGAACCCGGGCAAACGGATCATCCTCATGGGGGACAGTGCGGGCGGGGGCCTGGCAGCGGTCATCGCCCCTGTCCCTGGCCGAGGCCGGCGACGCTCAGCCCGACGAGCTCGCTCTCATCTCGCCGTGGGTCGACATCACCAATACCAACCCGGATATCGCCGACTACATCGACGCCGACCCGCTCATGACTCCTGAACCCCTCGCCGAGATCGGCCGTTCCTGGGCCGGCGGCACACCTCCAACTGACTGGCATCTCTCCCCATCTACGGCGATCTCTCGGGTCTGAAGAAGGTGACGACCTTCGTGGGGAGCCGGGAGATCTTCCTTCCGGACAACACGCTCTTCCACGCCAAGCTCCTGGAGGCCGGGGGTCGACTCGACGCTGCACGTCGGCGAGGGGCTCAACCACGTCTACCCGATGTTCCCCCACCCCGGAGGGCGCCGGGCGCGCCGAGATCTGGTCCGCATCGTCACCGGGGAGCTCGCCTAACCGCGCTCGATGACCGCCACTGGCGGTCAAGTGGGGCGGCAATCGTCATCACATGACAGTGCGACGATCAGGGACTCAAAGCCTTCAGAGGGAAGGTCACAGCGCCATCGGGAAGCATCATCGTGGGACCGTCCGCAGTAACAACAGCCCTGAACTGTGGGAGAGGCGTCCGCGCCGTGTCGATATCTCCCACGAACGCCGCCAGCGAGGACTGAGCCGCAGGAATCTGTCTCTGTCCTAGCTTGACCTCGAAGGCAGCCCACCGTCCGTCATCGAGCTCGACAATAACGTCCGCCTCTCTGCCCGACTTGTCCCGGAAATGATAGATGCGACCACCCAGCACCTCAGCGAAGACCCTCAGGTGCTGCACGACCAGCGACTCGAACCAGAACCCGGCAGTCCCCAGGTCCTGCATCAAACGCCCCGGCGAGGTCGCGGTCACTGCCGCAGCCAGCGCGGGATCAACGAAGTGCAGTTTCGACGACGTCCGCACCGCATAGCGAGACCTCAAATGAGGAGCCCAGGCCGGCTGCCCTCGACGACGAACAGGCGCTTGAGGGCGTTCACGTAAGCGATCGCCGTCTCTCCGGACAACGATGTCCGGAGACATCCTTCGCGATGGTGGCGAAAAGAGGCCTCCGTCGATATATGCCGGGCGAGAGACCGTACGAGGGCACGCATCCTCAAAGGGGTCCCCGGCGCGGCTCACCATCGAGACGGCCGATGTCAATATTGATGATGTCATCGACATAGTCCCTGCAGATGACGTTGTGCCTGAGAAGTCGTCAGATCACGATCCCCGGGCCACCCTCCGTGGACCAGCTCGTCAAGGACCTCGGCCATGCTCGTTCCCGAGCCCAGCACAGGTTCGGGAGCCTGACCATCGAACAGCCCGGCAAGTGAGACGCCTCCATCGCCGAGACCGCGCTCGAACAGGGTCATCGGACGCATGCGGATTCGCGATACCCGATGTGCACCTGAGTGGCGGGCAGCGTCCTCAACCGGGACGGAGGATCCGGTCAGGAGGAACTGTCCCGGACGCTGACGCGAGTCGATCTCTCGACGCACCAGATTCCACAGGGAGGGCTCGATCTGCCACTCATCGATAAGACGTGGAACCTCCCCGGCCAGAATCAGGGACGGGTCGACCTCCAAGGCCGCGCGCAGCTGCGGCAGCCCTGAGTCGAGGGCCACCTCGGAGGAGGCATGCCGGCGGCCGGTCATGGTCTTGCCACAGGCCCGCACTCCTTCGAGGAGGACGCCTCCCGAGTAGCCGAGCGAGTCCTGGACAACTTGGTCGACAACCCGCGGCAGATAGCCGTTCTGACCCACTGGTTCTTCAGCCTCTCTTGCAGGATCCGGCCTCGATCCGGATGTTGGCGCCATTCTAACCCCCCATGTGGCGTCTATCCAGTACGGTATGTGGCGCCGTTTCGATCCGGCATGTGGCGTTTATCGACCATATGGAGAGTTCCTGAATCGGCGGGACGCCTGTCGCCGACGGCGCACGTCGCTCCCGTCAGGCCACGCTGGTCACTGCCGGTCACTGCCGGCTCACCCAGTCGAAGAGGTTCTCGGCCTCCTGGCGGCAGTCGGTGCGGGCCAGCAGGTAGAAGGTCGCGTGCGCCGCCGCGTCCCGGATGGGCACGATGACCCGGCCGGGCACTGGGGCCGAGAAGGAGGGAGCGTCGGTGATGAAGTGAGGCAGGGGCGAGCCCGGCTGCCGCAACAACTGGCACATCCACCACGCCGCCAGCGGCGGCGGGCAGGTGCTCATCGTCATCGGGGGCCGGGGTTGGTACCAGGCCTGGGGCAAGCCCGCTCGTGAGCTCAGGCCCGGCGACGTCGTCAACATCCCGGCCGGCCTCAAGCACTGGCACGGGACGGCCGCCGATACGGCCTTCCAGCACATCACCCTGGAGGTTCCTGGCGAGCGCAGCTCCACCGAGTGGTGCGAGCCGGTGTCCGACGCCGACTACGACGCTCTGAGCTGACAGGCGATCCGCCCAGTACCCCATCGGCATGAGCAGCAAGAGGCCCATCTGCGTCGGCACGGACGAGCTGGGGTCAGCCAGTCTGCGCGGCGCGGTAGTACATGACGGCGACCTGGGTGCGGTTGCGCAGGCCCAGCTTGGCCAGGATCGCGCTGATGTGGTTGCGCACCGTGCCCTCGCTCATGAACAGCCGCGCCGCCACCTCGCCGTTGTCCAGTCCCTCGGCCACGGCCTCGACTACTTCGTACTCGCGGTCGGTCAGGGCCGCGAGGCCGTGCCCGAGGGTCCTGATGCTCCCGGCCCCGGTCCGTCCCACTCGCCTGCGGCCGGGCGCTGAGCCCCATGGTGGCGCTGCGCTCGAGCACCTCCCCCTCCAGGACGCACACCCCGGCCATGACGGACCGCAGCGCCGGGGCGACCTGGGCGACGTCCTGCTTGATGAGGTAGCCGCGCGAGCCCATCTTGAGGGCCCGCACGATGTACTCGTCGTCGGAGAAGGTGGTCAGGAAGACGATGCGCGCTCCTGCGTCCTCGGCCAGGATCTGCTCGGCAGCGCTGAGCCCGTCACCGCCCGGCATCTGGATGTCCATGAGGAGGATGTCCGGAGCCAGCTCCCGGTAGCGCTCGATGGCCTCGGGACCCGAGCTGCCCAGGCCGACGACGTCGACGTCGTCCTCGACCGACAGGATCGTGGACAGGGACTGGGCGACGAGCGCGTCGTCGTCGACGATGAGGACTCTCATAATGCTCCTTCTTTCCCCTGTCCGTTCTTGGGGATCGTGGCGAAGACCGTGAACCGCGGTCGCAGGGTGATCCGTACCCGGCCGCCCAGGGCCTCGACCCGCTCGGTCATGGAGCGCAGCCCCAGGCCCGCGCTCCCATGGCCATCCACGGCCGGCTCGTCCTCGACGGGCACGACGCCGTCATTGTCGACCGTGACCCTGCCAGAACGCAGGGTAGTCGGTGACCACAACTCGGGCCGAGTGGGCCCCTACCATGGCGGGCGGCATTGGTCAGGGCCTCGCGCACGACGGCACCGATGCAGCGCGCCACCGCCGCCGGGGGCTCGACGTCGGTGGAGCAGTCGACGCTTACGGCGGCGATGCCACAGCGCGAACCCAGGAGGTTGAGGGAGGTGGCCAGTTCCTCGCCCTCATCGGACAGGGCATGGACGGAGCGGCGCATGGAGTCCAGAGCCTCGTCGAGGCCCGTATCCAGGGTGGTGAGATCGGTGACGACGCCCGGCTCGTCCCGGTGGACGACCTGGAGAGCCTTGACCTGCAGCAGGGAGGCGGGTGAGGAGATGGCCGACGCCGTCGTGGATCTCACGGGCGATCCTGGTGCGCTCGGCCAGGGCGGCGGCGCGCAGCTCGTAGTCCTGGGCCCGGAGCAGCCGGGCGTTGGTGTCCTGCAGGGTGAGGACCTTCTCGCGCAGGTCGTCTCGCACCATATGCAGGCTCATCCGCACCGCCTCCTCCTGGATGGTGCGCAGCGCAGGAGGGCCGCGAGCGCGCAGATCGCCGGGGCGAGAGCCAGTACCGGTGTCCTCGGCACTTGTCTGGCCACAACGGCCGCGAGCGGAAGGCCACCGATTGCAGCCGCCACCCGCTCGCGACGATTCCCGGACGCGGCGAAGCGGGCCAGATCGTAGGCGGCCAGCGGAGCCCCGACCACGGAGGCCGTCGTGAGGGTTCCGAGCAGGAGGTAGGCGACGGGCATCACGATCACCCAGCGGCTCCGGTCGGCAAACGTGCCCATCCCGCTGACAGCCACGGCACCGAGCAGCCAGACCATGGCGACCGTGTCCGTCTCCACGGTGAGCAGGGCCAGCAGGACACAGCCGCACAGCAGCACGCCCTTGTCCACCAGTACCTTCACGCCTCGATTATCGACGATCGCCGGCGCTTTCAAGCCCGTCAGACCGATCTGGCGACCCTGTTGACGAATCTCATGACAGAAGTCATGGCTGCCCGCCCAGGTCATGACGGCAGGCACTTCTGACCGCCACCGCCCCCGCAGGAACATGGGAGTCATGAGCCGGGGAACACCGGCGGGAAGAAAGGAACCGAGATGGAAGTCAAAGGACGGGACCAGGATACCGGCCCGGCTGTGGAAGTCGGCTCCCTGATCAAGCGCTACGGGGAGCTGGTGGCGGTGGATGGCCTCTCCCTGAGGATTCCGCGCGGTCAGGTGCTGGGACTGCTGGGCCCCAACGGATCGGGCAAGACGACGACGATCAGCTGCATCCTCCAGCTGCTCACCTACGACAAGGGCTCTATCCGCGTCTTCGGCGAGCCGATGACGCCCACTGCCTACGGGCTCAAGCGCCGTATCGGCGTGGTGCCTCAGGAAGTGGCCGTCTTCGACGAGCTCACGGTGGCGGAGAACGTCGACGCTTTCTGCGCCCTCTACGTGCGCGACCGCGCCGAGCGGCGCCGCCTGGTGGCCGAGGCGATCGCCTTCGTCGGCCTGGAGAAGTTCGTGAAGTTCAAGCCCAAGAAACTCTCCGGCGGCCTGCTGCGCCGTCTCAACATCGCCTGCGGCATCGCCCACGGCCCCGACCTCATCATCCTGGATGAGCCCACGGTCGCCGTCGACCCGCAGAGCCGCAACGCGATCCTCGACGGTATCAAGCGTCTCAACGAGCGCGGCGCCACCATTCTCTACACGAGCCACTACATGGAGGAGGTGGAGCAGCTGTGCGACCGGATCGTCATCATGGACCGCGGCCAGCAGGTGGCTTCCGGAACCTCCGACGAGCTCAAGGCCATGATCGGAACCGGTGAGCGCATCCGGGTGGAGATCGTCGATCCCCGTTCCCCGGGCGAGGAGACTCTGGAGGTCTGCGCCGCCTGGAGCACGTGCGCACCGCGACCTGCGAGAACGGCGAGGTGTTCATCGAGTGCTCCCCCGGGGCGCACAACCTCTCCGACATCATGAGGGCGCTGAATGCGGCGGGAGCGACCTGCGGCCGAGTGACCTCCGAGCCCCCGACCCTCAACGACGTCTTCCTGGAGATCACCGGGCGGGCCCCTGCGCGACGAGGCGGCCTGACATGCTGACCGTCTTCTCCTACCAGGTGCTCAGGCTCCTGCGCGATCGCGTCCTGCTCGTGTGGACGCTCGGCTTCCCGATCGTCATGTCCCTCATGTTCATGGCGATGTTCTCCAACCTGGACAAGGACTTCGAGGCCACCCCCATCAGCTTCGGCGTCGTCCAGGACGAGGCCTACCGGGCGGCTCCCGGCCTGGACGCCGTCGTCGAACGGATCTCCGCCGACGACGCCGATCCCCGCCTCATCACCAAGGTCACCCACTCCACCGCATCTCCGAGGCCCAGGCCGCCGCGAAACGCGGGGAGACGAACGGCTACCTCGCCGTCGAGGACGGCGATCCCGTGCTGCACGTGAACCCAGAAGGGCAATGAGGCCGAGACGACTCAGGTGCTCCGGGTGGTCATGGACTCTACACCCAGAAAGCGGGCCGAGCTACGAGACCTTGATCAAGGCGGGGTTCCGCCCGAGCAGCAGCCGCTCTTGAGACCGACCAGTCCTTCACCCGCTCGATCTCGGTGACGCCGACTCCCGTCAAGCCCGCGACCCGCTACTACTTCGCGCTGCTGGCCTTCGCCAGCGGCATGGGCATAACCGTCACCATGACCGCGGTGCAGAGCATCATGGCCTCCTCTCCTCTGGGGAGCCCGCCGAACCCTGGCGAGCCTGCCGCGATGGAAGGTCCTCACCTCCACGCTCGCGGCCTCCTGGGTGCGTCCTAGCCTGCCTGCTCATCGCCTTCGCCTTCATCGCCACGGTGGTGGGTGTGGACTTCGGGCCTCATGTGCTCCTGTGCCTGGTAGCGGTCGGGATGGCCAGCCTCATGTCGAGCGCTGCGGGCGCCGCACTGGGCACCTTCGGCAAGATGGGGATCGGGATGGTCTCCGCGATCAGCTGCCTCCTGTCGCTGTTCACCGGCTTCTACGGACCCTCAACTCAGTCCCTGGCTAACGCCGTCGAGCTCCATGCCCCACTACTGGTGCAGGCCAATCCCCTGTGGCAGGCAGCCCGTTGCCTCTACGGGCTGCTCTACTACGACTCCCTGGCCCCCTTCGCCCGCAGCTGCTCGTCCCTGCTGGCCATGACCTGCCTGTTCCTCACCATTGCCCTGATCCGTGCCAGGAGGATGAACCATGAGCACCTTTAAGACATCGTTGAAGATCATGGCGGCCCATCGGAGCTACGTCCTGGTCTACCTGGTGGCACTGTCCCTGCTCGGCCTGAATGTGGGAGCCGCTCGGACCGAGGACACGTCCAACCAGGTCAAGGAAGCCACGGCGAGTGTGGCCGTCATCGACCGCGACGGATCCACGATCTCCCGAGGGGTCAAGGACTACGTCGAGTCCGCCGGCAAGGCTCAACCGCTGGAGGACTCCAGACAGGCCATTCAAAACGCCACCGCGCAGAACCGGATCAGCTACATCCTCATCATTCCGGCCGGATACGGCAAACAGTTCCAGCAGGCGGCTCGTGAGGGGGCTGAGCCACCTCGAATGGACACAGTCATCGGGTACGAGTCGGCATCCGGCGCACTCATGAACGTGCGCACCGACTCCTACGCTGGGGGCAGGGTCGCCGACTATCTCGTCGACGCTCACCAACGACCCGGCCCGTGCCGTCGCCCTGGCCAGGAAACGATGAACCACTCCGTCCCCCGCCGAGCGGATCGCCCAGGACGCGAAGCCCCTGCCGCATAGCTTCGTCGTCTACGCCATGTTCTCCATCTACCCGATCACGGCCTTCGCGATCGTGACGATTTCAACGCTCATGATGGCGTTGGGACGCCGGTCAGTCCGTTCCCGCCTCACCGCGGCACCGGTGAGCAGCAGATCCCGCAGCCTCGGGGACCATAGGGGCCTGCCTCGTCATCGGTTTGGTCGGGTGGCTGTGGATCTTTGGGCTGGGAGCCACGGCCCTCGGGGCCAGTGCCGTGACGACATCGGCCCCGCTACTGGCGATCGTCGGTGCGGCCCTGGGCGCCTACATGCTCGTGGCGGTCTCGCTCGGCTTTCCTCCTGGGTCAGATCGGCCCGAGCCAGAACGTGGCCAGCGCGGTCGCCAATATCGGTGGCTTGGCCATGTCCTTCCTATCGGGGGCGTGGGTGCCCACCGAGTGGCTACCCGACGCCGTCGTCCAAGCCGCCAAGTTCACCCCCGGATACTGGGCGGCCCAGGCGATCTCCGGGGCGTACGACCGCGACCTCGATGTCCGCCGACGTCATTCGCCCGCTGCTCGTGGACTGCGGGATCTGCGCCCTGTTCGCCGTCGCGGTCCTCTCGGTAGCCATGGCCGTGGGCCGCACCCGTGCGCGGTCGTCACTATAGGATACGGAGGACGTCACCGTGGGCCAGCTGGTCTTCCAGCGTCCTGTGCGGCTAGGAGTCGGGCGTAGTCCTCGGCCAGGTCGGTCAGCCGGGCGTGACGGCCCCCAGGAGTCTTCCGACTGCCTCTCCGCCTGCCTGGTGCCTGATCCCGCACGCTCAGACCTCCGGGTGGCGGGCGCTCGGGCGCTGCGCTCTCGCCACTCGGCCAGGGTCGCCGACGGACCGACTGCCTCGGCAGGAGTCTCGGAGGCGGCAGGCCCCTCGACCCGATCGGGCGGAACTCGCGGCCGCGAACCACCACGAGGCGCAGGTCATGCAGGGCGGCCAGGCCCTGGCGCGGGTCCCCGGCGACCGCGATGAGGTCGGCCTCGAAGCCGGGGGTGAGTACGCCGGTGACGCCAGCACACCCGATCGCGGCGGCGGCCCTGGAGGTGGCGGCCAGCAGCACCTCGGTACGGGCAGACCCACGGACTCCAGGGCCTGGAGCCCCACCGACGTAGGCACGCTGCGGGGAGGCGGGGGATCCCGGCGTCGTGGCCGGCGACGATTCTCACCCCGTGCTCCCACAGCTGGCGGGCGGGTGGGGCGAAGGTCAGGGTCAGCCGCGATGATGCCGGGAAGATCGGCCACGATCGTGCAGTCGACGTAGACGCCGGGCCCGCGCCATCTCATCGGCCAGGTATGGGTCGAACTCGCTGCGCCCGGCCGCCGAGACGAAGGAGGCGTGGGCGATGTGGTCGACCCCGGCGCGCGGCCCGCTCGATGCCCTGGGTACCGTGAGCGTGGGCGGCCGTCCACCTCCCCAGGCGGTGGGCCTCGTCGAACAGGACTCGCAGCTCCTCGGTGGTGAACTGGGCGAACCAAGGAGCAGAACCATCGGTCATGAAGCCACCGGTGGCCATCGCCTTGATCGTGTCGGCGCCCATGAGGTGGTGGTGGCGAACCTGGTGGCGGATCTCGTCCAAGGAGTCCGCGGCGCCTCCCGGCGTGGTGGGCGTGCCCACCGGTCGTGGTGATCTGCGGCCCGAGGCGATGATCCGGGGCCCCGCGCAGGTCTCCGGCATCGACGGCGTCGCGCAGGGGCGACGTCGACGTAGTGGCGCGCTCCGAGGGACTGGACGCTGGTGACGCCCTCGCTGAGCAGCTCGCGGGCGGCGCGGGCGGCGTTGAGAGTGAGGCGGGCGACCTCATGGGGCCCGTAGTCGGGGTACTCGATGTCGGTCCCGGAGGTGGGCAGGTGGTCGTGGGTCTCAATGAGCCCGGGCATGAGGGTGGTACCGGGCAGGTCCACGCGTACGACGTCGTTGGGGTCAACGTCGGGGAAGGGAGCTCGGCCAGGCGTCCCTCGAGATCTGCGGTCGTTCCGACGGCGACGATGTGCCTTCCCCTCAGGAGGACAGCACCACCCTGGCCGGCCGTGCGCGCTGGACGACCTCGGCCTCGCTCGGGCTACTGGGCCGGATTCCAATGGTCTCGAGGCTGCCCTCCACCTGGCCGCCGCCGACCGGTGAGGACGCGGTCGGCACTCACCAAAGCGGCCGAGCGCCCATCGAGGCGCTCACCGCCGTCGGTGGGCCGGGTGGTCCAGTGGACGGCCCCCGCCTCGGGGTCGGTGGTGGGTTCAGTGGGGTGATCGGTGCGGCTGATCCTCGGTCTGCAGTCGGTGTCAGGCTGAAGAGCGCCACCGCACCGGTCGATCCGGTGGCACAAGAAGCACTGGGCTCATACTGCCCCAGATTCTCCGTTTCCTTCGTGTGGAACTGCCGACCCGAGCATCCTCACAACCCGGCCGTCCTCTCCCGAGACCCCCAGAGCTAGCGTCGTCGGGGCCGACCGCCACCTCGGCGACCGACCCCGACATTGAAGACTGAGGACGCAAACGCTACTTCACGGCAACGAAGACCTTGTCCGCAAGCAGGCCGGGACGAACCCGCGAGGACTCCGTCCTGCGCGCCGTCGACGGGAACCGCCCGAACAAACATTTCCGGTGCGCTGGCACCGTTGTACAGCGTCGTCAGAGAGTCGATGGCATCTGAGCGACGACAAGAGAATCGGTTCCATCAATGGTGACACCAAGCGAATACCCACCAGTGATTTTAAATACTCGCCAGCAGAATTGAGAACCAACAAGTCATCATGCCTGCGAGATCCGGCGCACCGTTCTTACCGGTATCCAGGCAAACGGAAGTGGGACCCCACTAGCGCTTCAGCGCCAGCGAAAGCCCGCGCAACGGCAACTACACCCAGGCCCGCCCGTCACTCCCACTCGATGGTGCCCGGGGGCTTGCTCGTGCAGTCGAGCACCACCCGGTTGACCTCCGGCACGGAGTTGGTGATCCGGTTGGAGATGCGCGCCAGGACGTCGTAGGGCAGGCGGGTCCAGTCGGCCGTCATGGCGTCCTCACTGCTGACCGGCCGCAGAACGATGGGGTGGCCGTAGGTACGCCCATCTCCCTGGACTCCCACGGAGCGCACGTCGGCCAGCAGCACCACCGGGCACTGCCAGATCTCGCCGTCGAGCCCGGCGGCGGTGAGCTCCTCGCGGGCGATAGCGTCAGCGGCCCGCAGGACGCGCAGGTTCTCGGCCGTCACCTCGCCGATGACGCGGATGCCGAGCCCCGGCCCGGGGAAGGGCTGGCGGGCGACGATCTTCTCCGGCACACCCAGCTCGCGGCCGATGGTGCGCACCTCGTCCTTGAACAGCTCGCGCAGCACTCGATGAGCTGGAAGTCGAGGTCCTCAGGGCAGGCCGCCGACGTTGTGGTGGCTCTTGATATTGGCGGCGCCCTCTCCCCCACCGGACTCGACGACGTCGGGATACAGAGTCCCCTGGACCAGGAAGCGGATCTCGCCGCCCTCGGCCCCGACGGCCTCGACGACGCGGCGCTGGGCGGCCTCGAAGGAGCGGATGAACTCCCGGCCGATGATCTTGCGCTTGGCCTCCGGCTCGGTGACGCCGGCCAGGGCGCTCAGGAAGCGCTCGGTCTCGTCGACCGTGATGACCCGGATGCCCATGCCCTCGGCGTAGTCGTGCTCCACCTGCTCGCGCTCGCCGGCGCGCAGCGAGGCCGTGGTCGACGAAGATGCAGGGTGAGCTGGTCGCCGACGGCGCGATGGACGAGGGCGGCGGCCACGGATGAGTCCACTCCCCCGCTCAGGCCGCAGATGACGTGGGCGTCGCCCACCTGCTCGCGGATGCGGGCCACCTGCTCGTCGATGATGTTGTCCGGGGTCCAGGTGGCCGGCAGCCCCGCCTCCTTGTGCAGGGAAGTTGACCAGCGCGGCCTGCCCGTGCTCGGAGTGGAGGACCTCGGGGTGCCACTGCAGTCCGTAGAGGCGCCGCTTCAGGGTTCTCGAAGGCGGCCACCGGCGTCTGGGAGGTGGAGGCGGTGACGGTGAAGCCCTCGGGGGCGGCCTGGACCGCGTCGCCGTGACTCATCCACACCACCTGGTCGTCCGGGGTGCCGTCGAACAGGCAGGAGCCCCTCCTCCACGCGGGCGGGGGTGTGCCCGTACTCGCGGGTGCCCAGTGCGCCCGACCGTTCCACCCAGCGCCTGGGCCATGGCCTGGAAGCCGTAGCAGATGCCCCAGGACCGGGACTCCCGGCGTCGAAGACGGGCCGGGTCGACAGATGGGGCGCCGTCGGCGTAGACCGACGACGGGCCGCCGGAGAGGATGATGGCCGCCGGCTGCTTGTCCAGCATGGCGGCGGCATCCATGGAGTGGGGCACGATCTCGGGTAGACGCCGGCCTCGCGCACGCGGCGGGCGATGAGCTGGGCGTACTGCGCGCCGAGAGTCCACCACGAGGACAGGGCCGACGGCGCTGGAAGAAGTCTGGCTGGTCGTCACCGGAACAGGATAGCCGGGGCGGCAACCGATCGCCTTCCGCCCCGCTGCCGGCCGATGACGGACGTCGCGCCTACTCGGCGTCTGCCGCACCACCACAGGATGACTAGACCAGTGGTTGACGTCGCACTCCTGCCGCACAGGTCACGTCTCCAGATCAAAACCACCACGACACCGATCCTCCCCAAGCGCCCCACCAGGCCCAGGAATGCCCTCAATGACGCCATATCTCGACCACACGCCTCTGCAACCGAACCGCAGCCCTCCCAGTGATCCCCTGTGATCCCACGGATCCCAGTCGACGCAACACACGTCACGATCCCTTTGTCTAGACAATCGGATGGAGCGTTCCTAGAGTTCTACGTGACGGAGAAAACCTCCGTCCGGCCCACGGGCTGCACACAGTCGTGCAGGGACGCACGACTCATAGTCAGGCGGACCTGCTCGACACACACCGAGAGGAACACTCACATGACCGCCACCATCACCGAGCGCCCCACCCAGACCGTCGAGACCACCGATGCGGCCACCACGCAGGCGACTCACCGCCACGCAGACCGAGGCCAACCGCCTCACCTTCGCCGTCGCCATGATCGCCGTCATGTTCGCCGTCGTGGTCATGGCCGTCGTCGGCGCCGTCACCGGCATCCCGACCCTCATGTTCGCCTCCGCCGTCCTGGCCGCGATCACCATGGGCGTGGGCATCTACACCGGCATCAACCTCCTCGAGGCCCGCTGAGCGTAGACGACTCCAACGAGCTCACTGGAGCTCACCACGGATCCGGACCACGCATCACGAGCAACGCAGGCCCCGGGACCCAGCCCAGCAGGGGCACAGAACAACAGGCTGCGCGGCCAGGAAGCCCGCGCAGCCGCGGCAACTCGAGGGGCACCGCACAGAGCGGCGCCCCTCTTCTCACTGCCCGCACCCTCCTCGCGACGAGGAAGTCACCCCCTAGCCGAATGAGGGCAGAACGACCGAGATGTCCAAATCGGACACAAAGGCGGGCTCCAGGCTCACACCACCGATAGAAACCGCATGATTCCGCGGTTCCGTTGACGGCCTGATCGGAGCCACAGGCTCCTTTGTCACCGATTTGGACACGGACGCGCCCTCCGCCCTCGGTCTCGGATCAGCATTGCGCCTCCTGCTCAAGCCGCAGGGCCCGAGCAGGAGGCGCGAGCTGAGAGGGCGCGGGCAAGCCCCGACGACCGGGGCTCACCGCCTGGGACTCACAGCGACATGTCGACGACGGCGCGCCCTGGATCTCGCGGTTGCGCAGCGCGGTGTAGCCGGCACCGGCCTCCTCAAGCGGCAGGCGGCGCGAGACGACGTCGCGGTAGTTGATGACGCCCCTTGTCGGCCAGGTCGACGACGGCCGGCAGGTCCTGGCGGGTGCGCGCCCCGTAGGAGCCGAGGATCGACTGCGAGCGGCGCACAGTGCGGTTGATCTCCACCCCGGCCGTCTGCACGCCGGCCCCCCAGGCCGATCGGAACCATGCGGCCACCATCGGCCAGGACGTCCAGGGCGGTGGTCCAGGTGGCGGGGATGCCCAGCGCCTCGAAGGAGACGTCGACGCCCTTGCCGCCGGTGAGCCGGAAGACCTCCTCGCGGGCGTCCTGGGTGACGGAGTTGACCACGGCCGTGGCCCCGTAGTCGATCATGGGGGCGAGCTTGTCGTCATCGACGTCGATGGCGATGACCTGGCTGGCGCCGAAGGCCCGGGCGATCTGGACGATGTTGGTGCCCACGCCGCCGGTGGCGACCACGGCGACGGTCTCCCCGTAGCGCAGGTCGGCGCCGCGGCGTACGGCCCCGTAACCGGTCATGGCGGCGCAGCTGGGATGGCCGCCGGCACCATGTCGATGGTGTCGGGCACGGGGGCGACGGCGGTGGAGGGGATGACCGCGTACTCGGCCAGACCGCCCATGGAGTACATGGCCACCGGCTCGCCGTCGGGGGTCGCCAGGCGGGTGGTGCCGTCGTAGAGGACGCCCTTGAGGCGGTTGAGGTCGAAGAAGGGGCCGCACAGCTCGTCGCGCCCCGAGGCGCAGGCGTCGCACTGACCGCAGGGCATGAGGAAGCCCCCGGCCACCTTCTGCCCGACCGTCAGGCCGGTGTGCTCGTTGCCGGGGCCGAGCTCCACGATGGTGCCGGAGACCTCGTGGCCGAGCACCGCCGGCAGAGGGAAGGCGATGGCGCCACCGATGACGTGGAGGTCGGAGTGGCACAGCCCGCAGGCGGCCACCTTGATGAGGACCTCACACTCTTGGGCCGGGGGGTGCGCAGGGTCTCGATCTCCAGGCCGACCTCGTGGTCACGCAGGACCGCGGCCTTCATGGTCTCAGGGGATGGACTCGGTTGTCTCTGAGGCCTGGACTGCCTCGTTGCTCGTCATGCTCAGGTGCCTCTCTGTCAGGTGTCGACGACGTCGGGCCGTCGGGCGGCCTCTCCGGCCACTCCCCCACCATACGACATTTGTCCTGACAAATCATAGGTCCGAAGTCGGATGCGCGGACTCTGCCCTCGAGACCCGCTCTGCACTTACCCCTCAGACCTTCAGCTCGCGCGGCAGCCGCAGGAGCACGACGACGACGCTGACCAGCGACAGCGCGAAGGCCGCCCAGATACAGGACGGACGCCCCGAGATGAGCTCACGACGAGCAGCGCCGCGATGAGGACGCCGGCGCGCGCCAGGGCCCCTCCCGTCGCCGAGGCTCGCCGCTGAGCCTCGACCAGCCACGGGCGGGATCCGCGGGTCGATCGCCCCCTGACAGGCCGGCAGGGACGAGTACCGACTGGCTGGCCACGAGGATCGCCAGCGAGACGACGATCGTCCAGGCACCGCCCACTCCCCCAAGGGTCAGGCCGGTGATCAGGAAGGTCGCCCCCAGGACGGCCACAACAGTGCCCAGGACCACGCGCAGGAAGCGCAGCTGCTCGATCCGGGTCACCAGCGCCAGGGCAAGAAGGGCCAACCCGACCCAGATCGCGGCGCTGGTGGCGATCGCACCGGCTCGAGCCCGAGGTCGACCGCGACCAGCGGGGCGAGGACCAGAGCCGCCGCACCCAGCGGCGCCTCCTGGGCAAGGATGAGGACGGCGCCGGTGAGCACGGCGGTACGCACCTGGGGCACCCGCAGGTCCGCAGGGGTCAGAGCCTGCTGCTCGGCCATCATCTCGGCATCCAGTCGGGTCCAGTCGATGGCCACAGAGGCCTCCAGGGTCCCGTGCAGGCGGCGCAGCGCCTCGAAGGCCTCGACGTCACGGCTCTGCCGCACCAGCCAGGCCGGGCTCTCGGGCAGGCGCAGGGCGCAGAACAGGTGGACCAGCGCGGCCACTGCGACCACCACCCAGGCGGTGGGGGTGCGCGCCGGACTCCACCAGGCCGCCAGGGTCACAACGCCCGCCCCAGCAGGACCGAGGGCCATGGCCTGCGGCATGAGACGCTTGTGCCCCCTCAGGGAGAGCTCGTGGCAGACCAGTGGCGCCACGACGAGCATCCCACCGGCGGCCGATCCTGCGAGCCCGGCGCCGATGAGGGCGGGGACACCGTCGAGCCCCGCTGCGAGCCCCGCCCCCACTGCAGCCAGCACGGCCACGACCAGGCCGGTTCTCCTGCGGCCCAGGTGCCGGGCAAGGGGCCTGCTGGCGACGGTCCCCAGAACCATGGCCACACCGACGACGCAGACCAACGCCAGTGCACCGCTGCGGATGTCCGCGACGACGACGGCCAGCGCCCCTTCGAGGGCTCCGAGGAACAGACCTGCCGCCCATGCGTACAGGCTGAGGCGAACCGGGGCGGGCGGTGCGCTGCGCGGCGGATGCGGGTTCATGGACCGGTCACCGTGTACGTCATGGCGGCATTGTGTGTAGATGTCTGTTCAGATGTGGCATCAGCTGACGCTGACGACGTCGGGCGGGAACTGCGACAGTGTGTCAGAACCGGGAGGTCGGCTTCAATCCGATCCGTTCAGATCCGCCGGCGTGTCAGTGGCGCAGCACTGCAGCAGCCCCGTACCCCAACGCGTCAGCTGAACTCCTTCTCGAAGCGCTCCTCGAGCTCCTCCAGGGAGTGGTACTTCGTCTCGGGCACGAACTTCATGTAGAAGATGAGTGACAGGACGTTCAACAGGCAGAAGATGAGGTAGGTGCCCCGCTCCTCCGAGCTTCTCCATCATGATGGGGAAGACCGCGGCGACGATCGCGTTGGCGATCCACAGGGTGCCCACGGCCAGCCCCATGGCCGTGCCGCGAACCTTGGCGGGGAAGATCTCCGCCACGAGGACCCAGGTGACTGTTCCGGACTGCTTGGCGAAGACGAACAGCGAGACGATGAGCAGCACCAGGTAGGGGGCGAAGGCGGGGGCGCCCTTGATGTTGCCGTCGGCGTCCTGGTAGGGCTGGATGAGGAAGTAGAAGACCGCTGCCAGGAGCCCGAGGGAGACCACGATGCTGGCCTCCTGGTAGATGCCCACGTGCCGGCGGGCGAACTTGGTGACCAGCCACAGACCGACGGCCGACCCCACGAAGGAGACGAATCCGGAGACCACGTTGAGGGAGATCGCGTCACTCATGGGCAGGCCGGCCGCGGAGAGCACCTTGGGCGTGTAGTACATGGCCGTGTTGATGCCGGTGAGCTGGTCGGCCAGGCCCAGGATGATGCCGATGAAGAGCAGGTGGCGGGTCCACTTGACACCCATGATCTGCGCCAGGGCCCCACTTCTCCTGGCTGGCCTCCTTGCGCTGGACCTCGAGCATCTCGTCGATCTCGTCGGAGATGGGAGCCGTCCTTGGACTCGTCGCGCACCCGCTTGAGGGAGCCGATGGCCTCGGCGATGCGCAGGTTGGCGACGTACCAGCGCGAGGACTCCGGCATGAGGCGGATGCCGAACCACAGCGCGATGGCGGGCAGGAGGCCAGCACGAGCATGTAGCGCCAGGTCGTACCGTTGCCGGACTCGACGACGACGTTGGCCAGGTGCTGGACCGACTCCCAGGAAACGGTCTCGCCCGCCTTGGCGACAACCTCACCGGAGCTGTTGACGACGTCTTTGGCGACGGTGACCTCCGGACCACCGTGGATCTGGGTCAGGACCGCGTTCATCGAGAAGGCGAGGAACTGACCGAAGACGATCATCATCTGGTCCACGGCCACGAGCGTTCCGCGGATGCGCTTGGGGGCCGTCTCACCGAGGAAGACCGGGACCGTCGCCGAGGCGCCGCCGACGGCGAAGCCCAGGACGATCCGGAAGAAGTAGAGGACCCAGATGTTCGGCGAGAAGGTGCATCCCAGTGCGCCGAAGAAGAAGACGGCGGCCAGGAGCGTGATGTTGTGCCGACGCCCGTACTTGTCGGAGAGCTTGCCGCCGACCGAGGCGCCCGAGCGCGGCGCCCAGGCACAGGAAGGTCGCCGACGAGACCCTCCTCCACGGGAGTTGATCTGAAGGCCGTCGGCGTCGTGCGGCAGGTACATGTAGGGCAGCGCGGCCGGAGATCACTCCGGTGTCGTAGCCGAAGAGCAGCGAGCCGAGGGTGGCGACCAGGGCGATGAGTCCGAGCGAGCGCTTCGGCCCTGAGGCGGGGGTCTGGTCAACCAGCTCCTGGATCTTCTCCGGCGTGTACTGCGCCGCAGAACTCGAGTGATGTGGACATGAAGGAACTCCTTGGGTCGTCCGCCATCGTTGGCGGAGGCGAAAGAGAGCGCTGCTGGGTGGACCGGATGGCCCGGTCCGCCGGTCACCGCCCCGCAGCGCAGGAGCGGGAGCCGGCAGCGTGGGCGGTCCTCACCGGGAGCGGCGAGGGCCGATGAGGGTCAGCCGAGCTCCTCGCGGAGCCGGGCCAGCACTCGGCGGTTGATGTCGTCGGCGTGCTCGTGCCAGCCGAAGACGCACACGGAGAGCACGCCGTCGAAGCTGATGTCGCGCAGCGTGGAGAAGACGGCGTCCCAGTCGACCTCGCCGTTGCCGACCTCGTTGTGCTGGTGGACGGTGACGTCGGCGCCGGGCGGGTTGACGATGTAGCGGTTGCCGTCGTTGGCGCGGTGGTTGAAGCCGTCGGCGATGTGGACCTCGCGCAGCTTGCCGGCCTCGTGGGCGGTGCGGATCATGCGCTCGACGTCGCCGGCGCCGTCGGAGAGGTGGAAGGCGTGCGGGGCAGCAGAACTCGTAGCCGATCCAGTCCTTGTTGACCGCGCGCACGAGGTTCAGGGCGGGGTCGTGCAGCTCGACGAAGTCGTAGGGGTGGGCCTCCATGTTGAGGCGGATGCCGTAGCGCTCGAAGTCGGGGATGAGCTCCTCGATGGAGCGGAACCACTGCTCCTCGCTGCGGCGGGCCTGGTTGCGGTCTCCGGAGAACTCGGAGGTGATCTCCCGGACGTCGATCTGGTCGGCGAGCTCGAGCAGGCGACGCCAGTTGGACACCTGGGCGCGCCGCTCCTCCTCGTCGGGCGAGGACCAGTTGAAGACGGGGTTGAGGGTGCGCACCTTGACGCCCGTCTCCTTCTGAGCCTTGTTGAGCTCGGCGACGAAGGCGTCGTCGGCGGCAGGGCGGTGGTGCCAGAAGTGGAAGTCCGCGTTGGGTGAGAGCTCGACGTGCTCGAAGCCCAGCTCGGCGGCCTTGTAGAGCGTGCGCACCGTGGACATGGTGCGGTAGTACATGTTCGGGTCAAGGGCGATGTCTACCAAGGAGGTCTCCTCTCGGGCGCCGACATCCATGTCGACACCCCCATAATGTCATGACAATGGCGTCTGGGGAAGTGGTCGTGGCGGGAATTTTCAGATCCTTCGACGGCGTGCAGGGAGACTCCGTCCTGCCGCCGAAAAGTCCTCGTCCCGGGAGGCGGGGCCCAGGCCTCCCAGGACGAGCACGGCGGGACGGACCCGTCACCGTCTGCCCGAGGAGCGCGCCGGTGCGCTCGCGAACACGCAGCAATCGCGAACGCTCCGGCAAGCGGCCGTATCGGCGAGGACGATGACGGGAGGCTTCAGGCGTAGAAGGCGGGCTTGTCGATGAGCGTGACGTCGACCATCGGCGAGGACTCGTCCTCCAGCGAGGCGACCGCCGCGTCGACCACGGAGGTGGCCGCGTAGCCGTCCCAGGAGGTCGAGCCGGTGTGCTCGTCGCGGGCCACGGCGTGGATCCACTCCTGCACCTCGCGGTTGAAGGCGTCCTCGAAGCGGTCGATGTGCGACTGGCACATGGCGTTGCGGTTGCCGTGGATGTCGCGGATGTGGATCCGCTCCTGGTCGCCCAGCCTCACCGCGGCGGTCTCCAGCACGAGCTCGCACTCGATGGAGTAGGCGTACTGCAGGTTGACGTTGACCTCGTCGTCGATGCGCACGCCGGACTCGGTGTACATGACGACGACGACCGGGTCGATGAGGTGGTCGAAGCGGTGGGTGGTGGACCTGGGGCGCTCGACGCGCACCTTGACGATCTCCTCGCCCAGGAGCCAGCGCATCGTGTCGATCTCGTGGATCGCCGTGTCGTCGATGGCCATGCGCGAGGTGTAGGACTCCGGCACGGTGGGGTTGCGGTGACGGTTGTGGACCAGGAGGGCCCGGCCGTTGTCGCCGTCGTCGAGGACCTTCTTCATCTCGTTGTAGGCGGCGTCGAAGCGGCGCATGAAGCCCACGGTGACGAGCTTCTTGCCGGCCTTCTGCTCGGCCTCCATGATGGCGATGCAGTCCTCGGCGGTGGTGGCCAGGGGCTTCTCGCACAGGACGTACTTGCCGGCCTCGATGGCCTTGATGACGTCGGGGGCGTGGACCTTGCCGAAGGTGGCGATGAGGACGGCGTCGACGTCCGGGTCGTTGATGAGCTCGTCGGCGCTGTCGTAGGCCTTGGCGCCGTAGGGCTGCGCGGCCGAGACCGCGGCCTCGTGGTTGATGTCGGCCACGGCGACGATCTCGCCGCCGGACAGGACACCCGCGATGCGGGCCAGGTGGGCGCGGCCCATGCCGCCGGCGCCGATGAGTCCGATGCGTACAGTCATGATGTGTCTCCTCGTTGAGGTGGTGTCAGTGATAGGTCGGCTAGTCGGACGTGGCAGAGGCCTCAGGCCAGTCCCAGGCCGCACTCGGCCAGGTACCTGCGCATGTTGATGGCGTTCTGCTTGGGGAAGGTGGGCTCGCAGGGGTAGCAGTCCTGCTCGCAGATCGCGTAGATCGGCTTGTCCAGGGCGGCCAGGGCGTCGACGAACTCGTGCATCTCGGGCAGGCCGGCGGGCGGGCAGACCGAGGCGCCCTTGGTGACGGCCTCGCCGAAGGGCCAGTCCTTCTCGTGGGCCTCGCGGGTGATGTCCTCGTCGAAGGGCCTTGATGTGGACGTAGGGTGATGCGCTCGGGGTACTTCCGGCACAGCTCGACCGGGTCGCCACCGCCGTAGACGACGTGCCCGGAGTCAGGCACAGGTTGACGTAGGTCGGGTCGGTGGCGTCGAAGATGCGGGCGATCTCCTCAGGGGTCTCGATGTGGGAGTCGCCGTGGGGGTGGAGGACCATCTTGAGGCCGTACTCGTCCAGGAGCATCTGCCCCAGGGCGTTGGCGTGCTCGACGTAGAGCTTCCAGGCGTCGTCGGACAGGACGCGGTCGTCGGTCCACTCCCAGGTCTTGTCATCGCGGTAGAGCGGGGGCAGGTGGACGATGTACTCGGCGCCGACGGCGGCGTGGGTCTCGGCGATGGCGCGGAAGGTCTTGAGCGTGGTCTCCCAGGCCTCCTGCTTGTGCAGGATGCCCCAGCCGGTACCGGCCACCACCCTCATGCCGAACTCGTCGCACCACTTCTGGAGCTCCTTGGGGTCGGTCGGGAAGTAGCCGAAGGGGCCGGTCTCGATGACCTCGAAGCCGGCCTCGGCCATCTCCTCCCAGGCCTGACGGGGGTCCATCTGCTTGGGGTCCTCGGGGAACCAGACGCCCCACTGGTCAGGGCAGACACCGATGGTGAGCTTGGAGTACTTGGGATCGTTGGTGTTGACGGCTTTGGACATCGTTGTCTCCTTCGTGAGGGCGACATCCGAATCGTTTCGGATGCGACATCCACTGTACTCCTCCACCGATCAGAAAGCCTAGGTCTTTGTACTAACAAAGTATGTCTGATCTCCAGCGGTCCCAACAATGCGCGGACGCACCGTAGGGTCTCGCGGACTGATCCTGCAGGATCAGTCTTTGAGGCCTACGGTGCGTCCGCGATCAGATGGCGGGCAGCCGCGCCTACTCCTCGCGCTGGAAAGGACATGGTCGCGGCGTAGGGTCTTCTCCGAGGGCCAGCGGGCTGGTGACCGCCTTGGCGCGGGTGTAGAACCGCACGCCCTCGGGGCCGTGGATGTGGGTGTCGCCCAGGAGCGACTCCTTCCAGCCGCCGAAGGAGTAGTAGGCCACCGGCGTCGGGATCGGCACGTTGATGCCCACCATGCCGGCCTCGACGTCGAGCTCGAAGCGACGGGCCACGCCGCCGTCGTTGGTGAAGATGGCCGCGCCGTTGCCGAAGGGCGAGGAGTTGACCTGCTTGATGGCCTCCTCGTAGGTGTCGGCGTGGACGATCGCGAGCACCGGTCCCGAAGACCTCCTCGGTGTAGAGCGAGGACTCCAGAGAGACGTTGTCGACGATGGTCGGGCCGAGGAAGTGGCCCTTCTCGTGTCCGGGGATGACCAGCGGGCGGCCGTCGAGGACGACCTCGGCCCCCTTGGCCTCGGCGTCGTCGATGAGGCCGGTGATGAACTCCTTGGACTTGGCGTCGATGACCGGGCCCATCTCGACGCCCTCGTCCATGCCGTAGCCGACCTTGATCTTCTCGGCGTGGGCCTTGACGCGGCGGGCCAGGTCCGGGCCGCAGCCGCCCACGGCCACGACGACGGGCAGGGCCATGCAGCGCTCGCCGGCGGCCCCGAAGGCGGCGGCGGAGATGTGCTGGGCGGCGAAGTCAGGTCAGGTCGGGCATGACGATGGCGTGGTTGTTCGCCCCGCCAGAGCCTGGACGCGCTTGCCGTGGGTGACGCCGGTGTTCTGGACGATGTGGGCCACCGGGGTGGAGCCCACGAAGGAGATCGCGTCGATGCCGGGGTGCTCGAGGACCTTGGAGACCATGGTGCGGTTGCCGGAGACGACGTTGAAGACGCCGTCGGGCAGGCCGGCCTCCTTGTAGAAGCTCGGCCGTCAGCAGGGGCCGCCGAGGGGCGTGGCCGAGGCCGGCTTGAGGACGAAGGCGTTGCCGGTGGCGATGGCGATGGGGATGCATCCACATGGGCACCATGGCCCGGGAAGTTGAAGGGCAGATGCCGGCGACGACGCCGACCGGCTGACGCAGAGGTGTGGATGTCCACGCCGGTGGAGATGTCGAAGGAGTGCTCGCCCTTGAGGGGCCAGGTTGATGGCGGTGGCGAAGTCGAGGGTCTCGCGCCCGCGCTGGATCTCGCCGACGGCGTCGGAGTAGTTCTTGCCGTGCTCGGCCACGATCATCTTGGCCATCTCGTCCTGGTGGTCCAGGACCAGCTGGCGCATGCGGAACATGATGGCGGTGCGCTTGGCCAGCGAGACCTTCGCCCACTCCTTCTGGGCGCGGCGGGCCACCTCGACGGCGTGGTCGAGGTCGGCGTCGGAGGCCTGGAGCAGCTCGGCCTCGACCTCACCGGTTCCCGGGTTCTCGACGGCGAAGCGGCCGATCGGAGTGCCCTCGTAGTACTTTTCCGTCGACCCAGTGCGCAATGGTTCTCATCGTTATCGACTCCTGATTGTCGGTTTCGCGGGACCCGTCCCCGCCTATGGGGTGGGCGGACTGGGACTCCCGACCAAGGTCTCAGTGAGCGGACCGGTCGGGCGCCCAGCTGCCTTGCATGTGCCCCAAGCCTAACGTCCTAGACGGCAAATGGCGTCATTTTGTCAGAACATAATGGGGGCGTTGACCACATCGTGATCTTCGCGTCGCTCCGCAGCGCCGCTGACGACGCACCCGAGGGCACAGCCCGTCCCGAGACGGGCGCGCGACGGCGGGGGTCCACGGCACTGTCCGCCGTGGACCCCCGCCGTCGCGGCTGGCGCGGAGCTGCGCGCCACTTTCCGCGTCCTACCTGCGATCCCTCCAGGTAGTGGCCCTTACAGGTAGTGACGCTGAGGCTTGCGGTCACGCAGGTACTCCTCGTAGGCGCGCTGCGTGGACTCCAGCTCGGAGACGCCCGAGACCGGGACGTCCCACCAGCTCGACCCGGGCGGGTTGGGGCCGTAGAGGTCGGTCTCGATGTGGATCATCGTGGGACGGTCGGAGGCCTCGGCCTTGCGGTGAGGCCTCCTGAACTCCCTCGATGGTGTGGACCTCGAGGACGTCCAGACCCCAGGAGCGGGCGTTGGCGGCGATGTCGACGCCGTCGATGACCTGCTCGTCGGCCGGGTGGCTGCCCTCGCCGCGCCGGCGGTGCCCGGTGCCGAAGCGCTGGGAGCCCGCGGGACTCCGAGAGGGCACCGATGGAGCAGAAGCCGTAGTTCTGCAGCAGGACGTAGATGACCTTGATGTTCTCCTGGACCACGGTGGCCAGCTCCATGGGGAGCATCTGGTAGGTGCCGTCACCCACGATGGAGACCACCTCGGCCTCGGGCCGGGCGAGCTTGACGCCCATGGCGGCGGGCACCTCGTAGCCCATGCAGGAGAAAGGCGTACTCCACGTGGTACTGCAGCGGGCTGCGGGCCTGCCACAGGGCCTGGAGGTCACCGGGCATGGAGCCGGCGGCGTTGATGACCACGTCCTCCTCCCCCATGAGCTCGTTGAGGGCGCCGAAGACCTCGGTCTGGGCGGGCAGGGGCCCGTGATCCAGGTGGTAGCAGCGTTCGGTGGCCCTGAGCCAGGCCTCCTTCTCCTGGGTGATCTCATCGGAGTAGGCCGCCTCCACGCGGTAGTCCGCGAGCGCCTCGGTGAGGGCCGCCAGGGCCTCGCGGGCGTCGGCCACCACCATCTCGGCGCTCTCCTTGGCGGCGTCGAAGGGGGTGACGTTGATGTTCACGAACGTCACGTCGGGGTTCTTGAACTGGGTCTTGGAGGCCGTGGTGAAGTCGGAGTAGCGGGTGCCCACGCCGATGATGAGGTCGGCCTTGTCGGCGATGTGGTTGCCGGAGTCGCAGCCGGTGGAGCCCACGCCGCCCACGGCGCTGGGGTGGTCGAGTTGATGGCGCCCTTACCGGCCTGGGTGTCGCCCACCGGGATGCCGGTGGCGGTGGCCAGGGCGCGCAGCTCCTCGCTGGCACCGGCGTAGACGGTGCCTCCGCCGGCGATGATGAGGGGACGCTTGGCGGCCTTGATGAGGGCGACGGCGCGCTCCAGGGCGGCGGGCTCGGGCACCGGGCGGCGCACGTGCCACACGCGCTTGCGGAACAGCTCCACGGGCCAGTCGAAGACCTCGGCCTGGACGTCCTGGGGCATGGCGATGGTGACCGCGCCGGTCTCGGCCGGGTCGGTGAGCACGCGCATGGCGTTCAGCAGCGAGGGGATGAGCTGCTCGGGCCGGTTGATGCGGTCGAAGAAGCGCGAGACGGGGCCGGAAGGCGTCATTGACCGAGACGTCCAGGCTGGTGGGGTCCTCGAGCTGCTGGAGCACGGGGTCGGGGACGCGGGTGGCGAACTGGTCGGAGGGGAGCAGCAGCACCGGCAGGCGGTTGGTGGTGGCCAGGGCGGCCCCGGTGACCATGTTGAGGGACCCCGGGCCGATGGAGGCCGTGCACATGTAGGTCTGGAGGCGGTTGGTGGTCTTGGCGAAGGCGGCGGCCGCGTGCACCTGCCCCTGCTCGTTGCGGGGCATGATGTAGGGCATCTCCTGCTCGCCGTCGGCGCGGGCGATCTCGTTCTGCAGGAGGGCCTGACCGATGCCGGCCACGTTGCCGTGGCCGAAGATCCCGAAGGCGCCGGCGATGAGGCGCTGCTCGACGCCGTCGCGCTCGGAGTACTGGTTGGACAGGGAAACGGATGGTGGCCTGGGCGACCGTCAGGCGGATCGTGCCGGCGTAGGCTTCGTTGCTCATCGTGGTTCTTCTCTGCTCTTCTCAGGTGGTGGGGGCGGTCGAAAGGCGGATCGGCTAGTCGTTCATGGGGGTCATGGGCAGGCGCGGGTCGACCTCCTGCCCCTCCCAGGTCTGGCGCACCCAGGTGTGGTGGGGGTCGTCGGTCATGAGCCACACGGAGTCCTCGGCAGGGGCCGGCCATGACGTTGAGGTAGTAGAGGTCGTAGCCGGGGGGCGGCCACGGAGGCGGCGTGGTAGCCGTAGGGCATGACGACGACGTCGCCGCGCGCACCTCGGTGCACACGTCGATGTCGTGGCCGGGCGAGGGGTAGATGCGCTGGAGCGCGAAGCCCTCGGCGTCACCCTCGCCGGCGCGGACCTGGTAGTAGTAGATCTCCTCCAGGACCCGCTCGACCTCGGTGTGCTCGTCGTGCTTGTGGGGCGGGTAGGGAGGACCAGTTGCCCCCGGGGGTCAGGACCTCGCAGGCCAGCAGGGTGGGAGGTCTCGACGTCGTTGCCCAGGGCGTAGTTGTTGACCTGGCGCGAGGAGGGGCCGGCCCCGCGCAGGCCGGTGCCGACCTCGGAGCGCGGGCAGTGGCGCAGCGGCTTGTCGGTGGTGGCCTTGGAGCCGGGCAGGGGCGATGCGGGCGCCGTCTGGCGCTGGTGAGCGTCACCTCGGTGCGGCGGGGACGTAGACGTAGTCGGTGATGTCGGTGAAGACCGACTCGCGGCCCGGCCACCTCAAGCGCTCACCGCCGGCCTGGACGCCGCAGCCCCCGACAGGGGCAGGACGAGGTACTCGTGCTCGCCGGCGGGCACGGTCAGGGCTCCCACCCAGGGGGCGAGCGCCACCACGCGCAGGAGGACCACTCCCAGCCGGCCCGCTCAGGGGTGAGGTCCAGCTCGCGTAGCTGTCGTGGGCGAGCTCGCCGGCGCGAGATGACGTAGCGGGACTGGCCCGACGTCTCGGGCTGGGCGGTGCGGTCGGTGTGGCCCATGGTGGTGCTCCTTCAGCTCCTGGGTGGTACTCGTGCGGATTGTCTCGTATGGGGGCCCGGCCGGGGCCGATTGACGGCGGTTGCGGTGGCTGCGGGACGGGGCGGTCAGCCCCGCTTGCGGGATGCGTCAGGTGCTCACAGCAGGGCGACGGCGGCGTCGACGGCGGCCTCGACGTCGTCATTGCCCGGGTAGAGCGAGGGAGCGGCCCACGACCAGTCTGACATTGGGCAGCTCGAGGGCGGCCGCCCAGGAGGCCCGGGTGGCCTCGGGGTCGGCCGAGACCTCGCCGCCCAGAATGAGGCTGGGCAGGGAGGTGGAGGCCATGACGCGCCGCATTGAGGCGGGGCCGCTGACGCAGGGCAGCTTGAGGCCAGGTGTGCGCCGAGCTGCGCCCCAGCGCCTGGGCGATGCAGATCGAGCGGATGACGGCCTCCTCGCTGAGGTCGTTGACGATCCGGTCGCCCTCCCACCGGGAGATGAAGGGCTCGATCATCGCGTTCAGCCCGCGCTCGGACAGGGAGTCGATGGCCTTGGCGCTGGCCTCGAGGGTGGCGGCGCTGGCGGGGTCGGCATAGTTGATGCGGGTGAGCATCTTGCCGCCGTCGAGGTGAGAGGCCTCGATGCCCTCGGCGTCGTAGGCGCCGAAGCGGTCGTCCATCTCGAAGGAGGCCCCCTGGAGGCCGACCCGGTTCATGGAGCCCCACACGAGCTTGCCGTCCAGAGCGCCCCAGGGAGCGCCAGGTCCTCGATGATCTCGGCGGTTCCCAGGAACCCGTTGACGCCGGGGCGGGACAGCGCCGTCACGCAGCGCTGGAGGAGGTCCTCACGGTCGGCCATCGCCAGGGGGCCGCTCGCCGGCTCCCAGGGCCCCGCGGGCCGGGTGATCGCAGGCGATGACCATGAGGCGCCCGGCCCTGGCCAGTTCGGCGCGGGGGCGCTGGGCCAGGGCCCGGCCGATACGACCGGGGTCGGTGGCCCGGATCTCGGTGACGGTGTGCGTCAGTGGCCTGGAACCGCCGCCGGAGGCGGAGGCGGCAGCGGGATGGGTGATCGCGCTCATCGGGGGTCTCCTCACAGGTCCGTCAGCCCGGGGCGACCTCGTCGCGGCGAGGCGCGCATGAGCTCGAGCAGCTCGGGCTCGGTGGGCATGGCGGTGGAGCACTCCAGGCGCGAGGAGACGATGGCTCCGGCGGTGGAGGCGGCGAAGATGGTCTTCTCCAGGGACCATCCCGACAGCAGGCCGTGGCAGATGGCCCCGCCGAAGGCGTCACCGGCACCCAGGCCGTTCTTCGTGTCCACTGAGGTCACGGGCATCTCCACCCGCTCGGTGCGGGTCTTGGCCAGCGTCCCCTCCAGCCCCTGCTTCACGATGGCCAGCTCGACGCCGGCCTCGAGGAGGGCGTCGGCTGCGCGCTCGGGGTCGCGCTCGCCCACGGCGACCTCGCACTCCTCCCGGTTGCCGATGGCGACGGTGACCTTGGGCAGGATCCTGGAGACCTCCCGGTGGGCCGTCTCCTTGTCCTTCCAGAACATGGGACGGTAGTCGAGGTCGGCGATCGTGAAGCGCCGCCGGTCGCGGGTGCCCAGGGCCGCGTGGTGGGCCGAGCGCGAGGGCTCCTTGCTCAGCCCGGTCACCGAGATCCAGAAGATGGAGGCGTCGCGGATGGCCTCCAGCGGCAGGTCGTCCCAGGTCAGCTCCAGGTCGGGCGCCGAGGGCTCGCGGTAGAAGTAGAGGGGAAGTCGTCCGGCGGGAAAGATCTCGCAGAAGGTGACCGGGGGTGTTGTAGGCGGCCTTGGTGACGACGTGGCGGTCGTCGACTCCCCAGGCGGCGCATCTCGGTGTGCACAGAAGCGCCCGAAGGGGTCGTTGCCCACGCCGGTGACGACGGCGGCGCGGTGCCCGTAGCGGGCTGCGGCCACCGCCACGTTGGTGGGGCTTCCGCCCAGGAACTTGCCGAAGCTCTCCACGTCCTCCAGCCCGACACCGATCTGGAGGGGGTAGATGTCAATGCCGCAGCGCCCGATGGTGAGCACGTCGAGCCGATCGGTGCCTCCGGGCAGTCTCTCGGGCGCGACCGCCTCGGTCACCTTGGTCGTTGCCGTCGTTGCTGTCGTCACGGTGATCGCGTCTCCACATCCTTGGGGCCCTGCAGGTCTCGAGGAATGAGGTCTGCGCCGGGCGTCACTGCGAAGCCTGCCTCACGGCACGCCCCCAGGTCAAGCATTTGTCAGAACATTTGACGTCAGGCAATCGCGAGACGGGCCGGGATGTCCACGCAGGACGACACCCGCACTCGCCTCACGCCAACAGACACAGCGGCCACGGCGACCCCCGTCATCGACGCCCACGATAACGACAGTGCGTGACATCAGCGCACACCGTCCGTATGCTCAAGGCATTGTCACGTCTGACGCACGGGCTTATCTCATGTCCGATTCAACACCCCTTTCGCCCTCGACATCACGATCGACCGCGACCTCCAAGACGCCGCTGCACTCGCAAATTTCCGAGCCATTGGCCTCACTCATCCTCGACGGCACGCTGCCGGCCGGCACCCGCCTCGAGGACGAGCTCTCCGATAGCCAAGCGCCTGAGGTCTCCCGCCCCACGGCGCGCCAGGCCCTCCAGCACCTGGTGGACCGCGGCCTGGTCAAGCGCCGTCGAGGCGTGGGCACGATCGTCTCCCCCATGCACGTCCACCGGCCGATGCAGCTGACCAGCCTGCTGTCGGACCTGTCCGCCGCCGGCCACCACCTCCACCACCGTGCTGGACTACACCGAGCACGAGGCCGATGCCGAGGCCGCCGAGCACCTCGAGGTCGAGGAGGGCACCGCCGTCGTGTCCTGCGCCCGCATCCGCTGCGCCGACGGCGAGCCGATCGCGGTGCTCTCCAACCTCATGCCGGCCTCCATGGCCCCCACGCTCGAGGAACTGGAGGATGGCGGGCTCTACGACCTCCTGCGCGCCCAGGACATCATCCCCACCACCGCCAAGCAGGTCATCGGCGCCCGCAACGCCACTACCCGCGAGGCCGAGCTGCTCCACGAGCGCCGCCGCGCCGCCCTGCTGACCGCCACCCGCATCACCTACGACCAGTCGGGCCGCGTCATCGAGTACGGCCAGCACATCTACCGCGCCTCGCGCTACACCTTCGAGACCTCCCTGTTCTCGAGCTAACCCGTCGCGCCCAGCGCGAGCACCACCACCGTTCCCAGGAATCTTTGTCCTGACAATTTGTTGACAGATGACGCTGAGCGCACTTCAATAGGGGCTACCGGACCGCGGCTGCAAGGACGCCTGCGCGGATGAACCCGAAAGAGCACAGAACAGATGAGCATCGACTACACCCCCGGCCCCCTTCTCGACGCTGCTCGCAACACGCCCACCGCACTGTGGAACGACTCAGCCGACCCCGACGAGCTGCGCCAGTCCATCTCCTTCGGCGGCGTCGGCGCCACCTGCAACCCCACCATCGCCTACACCTGCATCAACCAGCGCAAGGACGTGTGGCTCCCCGCATCGCCGAGCTCGCCGAGGAGATGCCCGAGGCCACCGAGTCCGAGATCGGCTGGCAGGTCGTGCGCGAGATGAGCATCGAGGCCGCCACGCTGCTCGAGCCCATCTTCGAGGAGCACAAGGGACGCAACGGCCGCCTGTCCATGCAGACCGACCCGCGCCTGGCCCGCAGCGCCAAGGCCCTGGCCGACCAGGCCGAGGTTCTCCAACCTGGCCAGAACATCATCGTCAAGATCCCCGCCACCTCCGTGGGCGTCAAGGCCATCGAGGACGCCACCTACCGGGGCGTGTCGGTCAACGTGACGGTCTCCTTCTCGGTGCCCCAGGCCGTGGCCACCGGCGAGGGCCATCGAGCGCGACCTCAAGCGCCGCGAGGATGAGGAAGGATGTCTCCACCATGGGCCCGGTCGTCACCCTCATGGGCGGTCGCCTGGACGACTGGCTCAAGATCGTGGCCAAGCGGGACAAGCTCTTCATCGACCCCGGCCACCTGGAGTGGGGCGGCGTGGCCGCCCTCAAGCGCGCCTACCAGGAGTTCCAGGCCCGCGGCCTGCGCTCCGCGTGCTGTCGGCCGCCTTCCGCAACGTGCTGCAGTGGTCCGAGCTGGTCGGCGGCGACCTGGTCGTCTCCCGCCCTTCGCCTGGCAGAAGCTCATCAACGACTCCGACTACAAGGTCGTCGAGCGCATCAACGAGCCCGTGGCCCCTGAGATCATGGAGACGCTCCTGTCGATCCCCGAGTTCGTACGCGCCTACGAGCCCGACGGCATGACACCCGAGGGGTTCGACTCCTTCGGCGCCACCCGCCGCACCCTGCGCGGGTTCCTCCAGGCCGACGCCGACCTGGACGCCCTGGTGCGCGACGTCATCATGCCCCAGCCCTGATCGGCCCCGATCCGGCTCGCCCGGGCCCTGGTGGGAGCCCGGTCGGCTACAGGCGGCATCCGCCGCACCTGGGTCGGGGAGGCGACGCGCTCCCAGACACGTTCCGCGTCGTCCCGCGCCCTCCCACCCACCACTGACCGCCATTCAGGAACCAACTCAGACACGCACTCACACGCAGAAGGAGCAAGGATGCTCTCCATCGCCGTCATCGGCGCCGGTCGTATCGGCCACGTCCACGCCAAGACCATCGCTGCCCACCCCCAGGCCGAGCTCGCCCTTGGTCTGCGACCCTTCGAGGACGCCGCCGAGAAGCTCGCCGCCACCTACGGGGCTCGGTCCTGCAAGGACGCCGAGGAGGTCTTCGCCGCCCCCGAGATCGACGCCGTCATCGTCGGCTCCCCCACACCGCTGCACATCCCCCACCTGCTGGCAGCCGCCAAGGCGGGCAAGGCGGTGCTGTGCGAGAAGCCGATCGCCCTGGACATGAAGGACGTCGAGGCCGCCCAGGCCGAGCTCGACTCCGTCAAGGTCCCCGTCATGTTCGGCTTCAACCGCCGCTTCGACCCCAGCTTCGCCGCCGCCCCGCGCCGCGGTCGAGGCCGGCAGGATCGGCGACATCGAGCAGCTGACCATCATCAGCCGCGACCCGGCCGCCCCGCCGGCGGAGTACATCAAGGTCTCCGGCGGCATCTTCCGGGACATGACGATCCACGACTTCGACACCGCCCGCTTCTTCCTGGGTGAGATCGAGGAGGTCTACGCCGCCGGACAGAACCTCGACCCGGTCCCTGAAGGACACCGGCGACTTCGACGCCGCCGTCGTCACCCTCAAGGCCGCCTCGGGCGCCGTGGCCACCATCATCAACAACCGCCACTGCTCCTCCGGCTACGACCAGCGCCTGGAGGCCTCCGGACGCGAGGGCGCCCTGTTCGCCGAGAACATCCGCGCCACCACGGTGCGCCTGTCCAATGGCGAGGTCACCGACGCCCAGGAGCCCCTACCTCGACTTCTTCCTGGAGCGCTACGCCGACGCCTACCGCATCGAGCTGAGCGCCTTCATCGAGGCCGTCGAGGCCGGCACCACGCCGCCCACCGGTATCGGGGACGCCATCGCGGCCCTGCGCCTGGCCGAGGCCGCTACGGAGTCGGCCCACTCCGGCCAGCCGGTGCGCCTGGGCTGACACCCGGGCGAGGCACGCCCTCCAGACGCCGGTGGGCGTCGTCGAGCGATCCATCTCGACGGCGCCCACCGTGCATTCTCTGCGCTTCCAGGCTCAGCAGGCTGCTTGCGCGCTCAGTCCTCCTCGCGCAGGCGGTAGGTGAAGGAGTGTGACTGCCCCACCTCCAGGGCGATGAGGTCCTCGCCGCTGTTGAAGGCGTTGGGCGGGCAGGTCATGGGTTCAACGGCCACGCCGGGGCGGCCGAGCTCATCGGCGGTGTAGGCCTGCACCCAGGGGGTATCCGAGCTCATGACGACGGCGCGGTTCCCCTGCCCTCCGCGCAGGCTCACCTGCCAGGCCCCTCGGGAAGGGAGGTGTAGGCGTTGTCGGTCCGAGTGGCACCGACGAGTCGGCCGCCCCGCCAGTCCCAGTCGGTGCCCTCCACGCTGCGCCGGCACGTGGGCACCATGTGCTCGTCGACATCGAGGACCTCGGCCGCCGGGATGGTCAGGACGCAGTCGTCCAGGGGAACCGAGCGGGTCAGGTAGGGGTGGCAGGAGACACCGTAGGGGCGGGGGACGAGCTCGCCGTCGGCCTCGGGGGCGCCGGGAACCGGCGGGGCGGGAGGGCCGCACCGGCATTGGTGGCCGTCACAGTGACACTCAGGCCCTGCTCCGCGTCGAGCCGGAAGCGGGTGCTGGCCTCCAGACTCCACGGGTAGCCGTAGGAGGCGAGCAGGCTCAGCTCGAGGACCACCTGGCTACGGGGTGCGCCGTCGTCGGGGCCGGAGGGGTCGTCGTCGGCGACCCGCCAGTCCATCCAGCCGGCCAGGTCGTGAAGGCCGAGCCGGTGGCCGGCTCGTTGCAGGCCACGAGGAGCTCGGTCCCGAAGTAGTCGTAGCGGGCGCCGGCGATGCGGTTGGCCCACGGCAGCAGGGTCTGCCCTGCCAGCCGGCGGGCAGCTCGGCCTCGGCGTCAAAGGGCATGATGAGGTCGCGCCCCTGGCGCGCAGGTGGACGAGCATGGCGCCCGACGAGGCGATGCGCGCCTCGTAGTCGCCGGCAACCAGGTCGATGAGTTCTCCGTTGATCATGGTTCCTGTCCCAGTGTGCAGGGGCCTGCGCCCCACGGTGTTGGCATCACAGTTGGTATCACAGTCGGCGTCACCGTACGCCACGTCCGGCCCGGCAGAAGGTCTCATGTGCGACTGGCAACATGGGCCCTCACCCAGGTCTTCCTGATGGTCATGCACCGCGGGCCGTCGTCTCGGATGACCAGATCGGGCACCACCCGGTAGAGGCGCCCTCCCAGACGCCGGTCCTCACCGACCACCCTCGGCCGGGATCCGACCGTCCCTGGTCCGGGTGCATACGGGCCAGCAGTGCTCGCACCGCCACCTCGGCGATGAGGCCGGCGTTCTGGCGAACCGTGGTCAGAGAGAAGGCCGAGGCCGCCGTCACCGGGATGCCGTCGTAGCCGGTGACGGCCATGTCCTGCGGGACCCGCACGCCCCTGTCGGCGCAGCTCCATGAGGGCCCCGACAGCGCAGTGGTCGTTGAAGCACAGCAGCGCCTCCCGGGCAGCTCTCCGGACTCGATGAGGTGACGGACCGCCCCTGGCACCACTGTCCTCGTCACCTCCCCGGGCACCACCCGCGTATCCCGCCCCAGACCTCTCAGATCCATGGCCTCAGCGAACCGGGTCGTGCGCCGTTTCGCCGCGGTCTCCCGCCCACCGTCGATATGGGTGATCCGACGACGCCCCGTGTCTACGAGGTGGTCGACGAGCAGCTGGATGCCGACATCGTCGCGGGAGTGGATCTCGTCGACATCGTTCAGCTCGGTGCTGCTGCCGATGAGCACCGCCGGGGTACGGTCCACGATGCGGGCCAGGGCGTCCACGGGGATGTCGGGGTTGATGAGGATGATGCCCTCGCAGCGCTCGAGCAGCAGGGAACGCAGCCCGTCGGCCACGTCGCGGTGCGGGGTGGAGGTGGCCAGGACCAGACCGTGACCGAGCCGGGACGCCGCCTGGTAGAGCCCGTCCACGATGAGTCCCCTGGTAGGCCTGCCCGATGGCGAAGCTGGCGCCGATGAGCCCGGTGTGGCTGCGGCGCAGGAACTGGGCGCGCGGATCCGCCTGGTAGCCGAGCTCGGCGGCGATGCGCAGGATCTCACCACGGGTCTTCTCAGCGACGCCGTCGGAGCCGTTGAGTGCCGCCGAGACGGTGGAGATGGAGCGGCCGGCGTGCTCGGCCACGGTCCTGATCGTGACCCGGCCACCGCGTCCTCGAAGTTCCTTCACCGCAGACGCCTCCCTTCTCACACCGTTGTGCTTACCGATCCCGCGCGTTGCGCGAGACCCGGCACCCGACCTCGGACACCGTTCGCCCCATCCTATCCGACGACGCTGTTTCAGCAGGTAGATGGCCACTCATAGGTTCACAATCAGTCCGCCCATCGACCGCACTTACGACCCGATCGAGCAGCACGCCCCTGCACCTGCAGGCCGACGAAGGTCGCTCGGGCAGGTCCGACCCACATTCCGGGCCACATTGGTGTAATTCTCATCCAACTTTCATCTTGTCAGGACAAAGTCACTCTGATATGTTCCTGTGACGTCATTAACGACGGGTGCTTCCTGGGCTTCCGGACGTACTCCACACACAGCAGCCGACAGTGTTGTCGGAAAGGAACGTTATGACCGACAAGAGAATACTGGGCATCGGAGTCATCTCCCTGGGATGGATGGGACGGCTTCATGCCCGCAGCTACCGCGCCATCGCCGAGCGCTTCCCCGAGCTGGGGGTGGTCCCGCGTCTAGTTGCGGCCGCCGACCCGGTGGACCAAGTGCGTCAGGATGCGGTGGACAACCTGAGCTTCGAGCGCGCCTACGCCGATTACCACGATCTGCTGGCCGACCCCGAGGTGGAGGCCGTCTCCATCTGCGCCCCCAACTTCCTTCACCATGAGATGGCCCTCGCGGCCGTCGAGGCCGGCAAGCCCTTCTGGATCGAGAAGCCCATGGGGGTCAGTGCTGCACAGTCCCGCGAGATCGCCCAGGCCGCCGAGAAGGCGGACCTCGTCACCGCCGTCGGCTTCAACTACCGCCATACCCCGGCGATCGAGTACCTGCGCTCCCTGGTGCGCGGTGGCGATCTCGGCCGCATCACGAACGTGCGCGTGTGGTTCATCGCCGACTACAACTCCTCCCCTCTGGGCCCCCTGACCTGGCGGGCGTCGAAGGAGAAGGCCGGGGCCGGAGTCGTGCCCGATCTCATGAGCCACGGTGCGGACCTGGCCCAGTACATCGTGGGACGCATCGCCTCGGTCACCGCAGTCACCGACACCTTCATCACCGAGCGCCCCATTCCCACCAAGATGGGCATCGGCCACTCCGGCTTCGAGATCGGCGACGAGGTTGGCCCGGTGGAGAACGAGGACTACGTCTCCATGCTGGTGCGCTTCGAGGACGGCACCGTGGGCACCATGGAGTCCTCGCGCGTCAGCGTGGGCCCGCGCGCCGAGTACGTCGTCGAGGTCTACGGCACGAAGGGCTCGGCCCGGTGGAACTTCGAGCGTCTCAACGAGCTGGAGATCTGCCCCGTGCTCGACGGCGGCGCCTCCCACGGCTACACCCGCGCCATGGCCGGCCCCCAGTGGGGCCAGTGGCAGCGCTTCCAGCCGGCCATCGGCACCTCCATGGGCTTCGACGACATGAAGGCCATCGAGGCCGCGCAGTTCATCGAGTCGATCATCACCGGCGAGCAGATCGCCCCCTCGGCTGCCGACGCCCTGGTGCGCTGCTGAGGTCGACGAGGCCGTCGTCGCCTCGGCCGCCGACGGTCAGTGGCACGACGTCCCCGGGTCGAGGGCCGAACCACCTTCGACGTCTGAGGCCGCGGTCCCTCCACGCCACCATCGCCCCTCAATATCAGTACACATATCACCAACCATCACAACAATCCCTGCGGCACTGTCGCCGCAGGGCTGAGAGGAGACCCCCTATGTCACAGGGAGTCACGACGTCCCTGCGCGGACTCACCAGGAAGAGCTCAATGAGGCGGTCGCCAAGACCCCGGCCTCGGGCAAGCACCGCGGCGTCGTCGCCATCGCCGCCGCTGCCACGCTCGGCTCACTGCTCTTCGGCTACGACACCGGCGTCATCTCCGGCGCCCCTGCCGTACATGTACATGCCCTTTGACGCCAGGGGCCTTCAGCTGACCTCCTTCGAGGAAGGTGCCATCGGCGGCACCCTGCTGGTCGGCGCCGCGCTGGGCGCCCTGCTGGCGGGCTCATGTCGGACCGCTGGGGCCGACGACACAACATCACCGTGCTGGCTGTCCTGTTCTTCGTCGGCGCGATCGGAACCACCATCGCCCCCAACGTGTGGGTCATGTACCCCTTCCGCGTCGTCCTGGCTTCGCCGTCGGAGCCGCTCTCCGCGACTGTCCCCGTCTACCTGGCGGAGACGGCGCCCAAACGCATCCGCGGTTCCATCGTGGCCATCGACCAGCTCATGATCGTCACCGGTCAGCTGCTCGCCTTCTCGATGAACGCCATCATCAACTCCCTCCAGGGCGGTCCGAAGATCACCATCGCCAACGACCCCAGCGGGCACTTCTCCCGGGCACCTACGTCTTCGACGAGATCACCAAGCTCCAGGCCTCCAAGGGCGGCTCGATGAGCGGAGCCGAGTACCACGCCTTCCTCGACCAGCTCAGCATCAGCGCCGGTAACGGCGAGGCCTGGCGCTACATGCTCGTCCTGTGCTCCATCCCGGCCGTGGCCCCTGTGGATCGGGATCCGCCTCATGCCCGAGTCCTCGCGCTGGTACCTGGCCAAGGAGCGCCTCTACGACGCCATCGGCTCCCTCAAGCGCGTGCGCGTCCCGGAGAAGGACGGCTCCATCGAGGACGAGATCATGGAGATGGTCGAGGCTCGTCAGCACGAGAAGGAGGAGGAGTCCCAGCGCAGGGGCTTCAGCCACGTCATGGCCACACCCTGGCTGCGCAAGCTGCTCCCTGGTCGGCATCTTCCTGGCCGTGGTCAACCAGACCACCGGCGTCAACACCGTCATGTACTACGCCCCCAGGTGCTGGAGTACGCCGGCATGTCCACCTCCGCTCCATCACCGCCCAGGTGGCCAACGGCGTCATGTCGGTCGTTGGCTCGGCCATCGGCATCTGGCTCATCCTGAAGTTCCGTCGTCGCCAGGTGCTCATTGGCGACGTCATCGGCGTGGGCGTCACCCTGCTGGGCATCGCCGCGACCTTCCAGTTCTTCATCGCCCCGCACATGGCGAACCACACCACCCCGCCCGCCTGGGCCGCCTACCTCATCCTGGGACTCCATGTCCGTCTTCATGCTCATCGTGCAGTCCTCCAACGGCACCATCGTGTGGACGATGATGGTGAGATCTTCCCGGCCAACGTCCGCGGCATCATGAACGGCACGGCGATCTTCTGCATGTGGACCGCCAACGCCATCATCACCTGGACCTTCCCGCCCATGATGGAGACCCTGGGCGGCGGCGTCACCTCACACCATCTACGGTGTGCTCAACCTGGTCGTGGCCGTCATCCTGTTCAAGATCATGCCGGAGACCAAGGACAAGTCCCTGGAGAGATCGAGGTCGAGATGGAGAAGCTCTACTCCTGACCCCACCCCCAGCACACGCGCTCCGGGAGGACCCGAAAAGGGCTTGTCAGGACAAAGTCCTGTTGCTAGGTTCGTTGCACGGGCCCACCCGCCCGGCACCGACGCCGGCCCCTCCTCCCGGGAGCGCACCATTGGCGGACGCGAGCCGATGGCGCACCAGTCACCCGAGCATCACCGCCACCCATCCATTCACCACCGCCCACCATCACACGAGCGAGAACACGGAGCAACGATGTCCTTCACCCTCGACCCCTGCAACCGCCATCTCCGGACCCCCACGGCATCTCCTGGGGCATGCACCCGATCACCTGGCGCAATGACGACATCCCCGAGGTCGGCGCCTTCAACACATTGGAGGACATGCCTCGACCTGGCCGACACCGGCTACGCGGGCACCGAGTGCGCCGGTTTCTTCCCTCCCAAGGAGGAGGTCAAGGCCGCTGCCGAGGCCCGCGGCATCAAGATCGTCGCCCAGTGGTTCTCCTCCTTCATCCTGCGCGACGGCGTCGAGGCCGTTATCCCCTGACTTCGAGGCCACCTGCGCCTACCTGGAGTACCTGGGCGCCACCCGCGTCGTCGTCTCCGAGCAGACCGGCTCGGTCCAGGGGCATCCGCGACGTCTGCATCTTCACCAACAAGCCGGTGCTCACCGAGGAGCAGTGGCCGCTTCTGGCCGAGGGCCTGAACCGCCTGGGCGACGTCGCCCACGCCCACGGCCTCGAGCTCGTCTACCACCACCACCTGGGCACGGTCATCCAGACCAAGGAGGAGACCATCCGTCTCATGGAGCTGACCGACCCGACCAAGGTCTCGCTCCTGTTCGACACCGGTCACGCCTACGTGGGCGACGGCGACGTCATGGGCCTGCTGGAGGCCACCATCGACCGCGTCAAGCACGTCCACTTCAAGGACGTGCGCCCCTGAGAAGATGGCGGAGTCCAAGGCCGCCGAGCGCTCCTTCCTCGACTCCTTCCTGGCCGGTATGTTCACTGTTCCCGGTGACGGCACGATCGACTTCATCGCGCCCTACAAGTTCCTGGTGGACCACGGCTACCGCGACTGGATCCTGGTGGAGGCCGAGCAGGACCCGGCCATCGCCAACCCCCTGGAGTACGCCCGCAAGGCGCGCGCCTACCTTGAGGACACGCTCTTCAAGGCCTGAGACGCGTCGACAGGGTTCGGACGGACTCCCCTTCCCGGGCGGCCCCCACCAGCTGACGTCTCACCTCGACGCTCCCCGACCACCAGCGGTCGGGAGCGTCGTCGCTGAGACGTTGCGTCCTGGGGACTGCGTTTCACCTGAGGACGCCTTCACCCCCAAACGACGACGACCCGACTCGGTCATCTACTGCAGAACGCAGTCCTCACGCGAAAAGACGTTCCCGATCGAGATCATCCCCGCGCAGGAGCAGCGGCTCGGCTGCTCACGGGATCGGGACCCGTGCTGCTCTTCAGGTCTACCCGCTCACCACGACCCTGCCCACGGCGGGCTCATCATCCTCGGTATCTCCGGGCTGCGGCACTGCTGCGCACCGCCCGGCTCACCCCTGACGCGGCCCATCAGCCTGTAGCCTGCGCAGTACGGGCGCGACGTGAGCACGCCCCGCAGTGACGACCCGGCACTGGAGGAAGCAGGACGAGACGGTGACCAAGGCTCATACCGCCACCCAGAGCGACGTCGCCCGCGCCGCCGGGGTCTCGCGCAGCCTGGTCTCACTGGCCCTGAGCGGTTCCCCCAAGGTCGCCGCCGACACCCGCGAGCGCATCGAGGAGGTGGCCGCGTCTCTCGGCTACCGGGTCAACGTCTCAGCGTCCTCACTGGCCCGGAAGCGCTCGAGCATCATCGGCCTGGTCCTACCCAACCTGCGTAACGCCTTCTTCGAGCAGGTCGCGGCCTGCCTGGGACAGGCGGCCGCACGGCGCGGCCTCACCCTGTTCGTCACGGTCGGCTCCGACCAGCCGGAGATCCTGCACCAGGCCGTCGAGAGCCTGCTGGGGGTGCGGGTCGCGGGCATCATCCTCGTCTCGCCCTGGCTGCCCGGCGAGGACCTGGTGGCCATCGGCGAGGAGGTACCCGTGTGCGTCGTCGGGCGACGCAGCCCCGGCGGAAGGGTCGATTCTGTGCGGGTCGATGAGGAGGCCGCGGCGCACCTCGTCGTCGACCACCTGGCGACCTTGAAGATGCGCACCATCTGCCACATCGGCCCGCGCTCGACCGACGCGGCCTCCCGTCACGACCGGGAGCTCTCGCTGGCCCGGGCCGCTGAGGCGGCCGGGATGGCTTTCGAGGTGCGCAACTGCGGCGAGGACGCCGGCCCCGCCGCCCGGGCGGCGTTGCAGGACCACCCCGAACCGCTCGGCCTGGTCATTCATAACGATGTCCTGGCCATCGACGCCGTCCCCGTCCTGCGCGAGAGCCGGCGCGCCGTGGGGACCGACGCCGCCCTGGTCTCCTACGACAACACCCTACCTGTCCCTGCGCGAGGAGTTCTCCCTGACCAGCGTCGACCAGCCCGAGGTCCCTCCCTGGGCGAGCGTGCGGTGGACCTGGTGTGCTGGCGCACCGGGCTCGCGCCCGACGACGGACCGGACACCGGAACCGAGGCCCGCAGTGTGGTCCTGGAGCCCGAGCTGGTCACCCTGAGCCTCCTCCTGGGACGCTGACGACCGCCCCCAGCGCGGAACCGGCTCCTGCGCCACACGACGTCGGACAGCGAGGGCACCATGAGCCGTCTCCCCGACCGGGGACCACGGTCCCAGCCTCTGCACCCGCCCCATAGACTGAACATCTTTGTCCTGACGAATCATTCAGAACCGGTTGACATCACCACCACCGGAACGCAGACTGAAGCCATGAGTTCACGCGCGTGAACTCATGTCAGCGCAGGCTCCGTGAGTCACCCACCCGTCAATGAGGACACCCGAGGCAAACCATGAGCATCACTCCCCTGTCAGTCGCCGTCATCGGCGCCGGAATGGCCGGCACCACCCACGCCAACGCCTGGCGCCAGGTCGGCACCGTCTTCGACCTGGGCCTGCCGCAGGTCCGTCTGCACACCATCGCCGACGCCTACCTCCCCTTCGCCGAGGACGCCGCCCAGCGCTACGGCTACGAGCGAGCCGTGGACGACTGGCGCGTCGTGGCCGAGGACCCGGACATCGACATCGTCTCCATCGTGGTGGGCAACGCCCTGCACCGCGAGATCGCCGAGGTCCTCATCAGGGCAGGCAAGCACGTCCTGTGCGAGAAGCCCCTGGCGGACACCCTTGCCAGCGCCCGCGCCATGGCCCAGGCGGAGAAGGAGGCCGGCGTCGTCACCGGCGTGGGCTTCACCTACCGCCGCAACGCCGCCGTGGCCGAGCTCGCCAAGCTCGTCGCCGAGGGACACCCTGGGCGAGGTCAACCACTTCGACGGCCGCTACTGGTGCGACTACGGGGTCGACCCGGCCACGCCCATGGCCTGGCGCTACCAGGGCCCCATGGGCTCGGGGGCCCCTGGGCGACGTCGGCAGCCACCTCATCGACACCGCCGAAGTCATCTGCGGCCCCATCGTCTCGGTCTCGGGCGCTGCCATGATGACCTCCATCAAGGAGCGCCCCGTGGCCACCGGCCACATCACCTGCGGCACCGCCCTCGACACCGGCGACTCCGACAACGTCACCTACGAGCCGGTGGAGAACGACGACGTCGCCACCTTCACCGCGCACTTTCGCCAGCGGCGCCGTGGGCACCTTCTCTGCTCGCGCGTGGCCTGGGGACTGCCCAATTCCCTCACGGTCGACGTGCTGGGCACCAAGGGCCGTGCCTCCTGGGACCCGGGCCCGCTGCGGTGAGATCAAGATCGACGACGTCAACTCGCCGGCCGGCCTGGGCGGGGCTCGCCGAGTCCCTGGTGAACCCCGACTTCCCCTACTTCGCCCGCGGCTCCTCCATGGCCTTCGGCGGGGTCGGACTGACCCAGATCGAGCAGTTCACCTACCAGGCCCACGCCTTCCTCCAGCAGGTCGCGGGCGTGACGCCCGAGCAGGGCGCCCTGCCACCCTGTGCCAGCTTCGCCGACGGCTACCGCGAGATGCTCCTGGCCGACGCCGTGGCCCGCTCAGCCGCGGCCGAGGGCACCGCCGTCGACGTCACGGACCTGCCCTGAGCTCGGGAGCCTGTGAGGCACACCCTGCCCAGCCCACCGCGACACGTTCAGAGACACAGCAGCACAAAGACATACAAGGAGACCACTCATGCCACTGACCTACGGCGCCTACACCGCCTGCCTCCAGGACCGCTCCCTGCCTGAGGGCCCCTCGACGTCCTCAAGGACGCAGGGCTCACTGGGGCGGAGGTCAACGTCGGAGGATTCATCCCTCCCCGCACTGTCCTGTCGACGCGCTCCCTGGCCTCTCCCACCGCCCGTGAGGAGTACCTGGGCCTCTTCCAGGACAGGGGAATGCGGCTCTCGGGCCTCAACACCTCGGGAAACCCCACCTCACCCCCTGCCCAACGAGGGTCTCAAGCACGCCGAGGACATCCGGGCGGCCATCCGCCTGGCGAGCCTGCTGGGGTGGGCGAGATCGTCACCATGTCCGGCACCCCGGGCACCGACCCGAGCGCGAGGTACCCCACCTGGGTGGTCAATCCCTGGAACGGGATCGACATGGAGATCCTGGACTACCAGTGGAGCGTCGTCGTGCCCTTCTTCAAGGAGATCGATGCCCTGGCCCGGGACAACGACGTCCAGGTCTGCCTCGAGCTGCACCCGCGCAACCTGGTCTTCAACGTCCCCTCCTTCGAGCGGCTCATCGAGGAGACCGGGGCTACCAACATCAAGGTCAATATGGACCCCTCCCACCTGTTCTGGCAGCAGATGGACCCGATCACGGCCACCAAGCGCCTGGGCTCCCTCGTGGGACACGTCCACGCCAAGGACACCAGGATCCTCCCCGGCGCCGCCTACCGCGGGGTCCTGGACACCGACTTCGGCCATGTTCCGGCCGAGGCCAAGGGCAAGGTCCCTGGTGGCATACGGCTACTGGTGCAACGCCTGGCCCCAGGACCCGGCCTGGCGATTCGTGGCCCTCGGCCTGGGGCACGACACCGACTACTGGGCCACGTTCCTGACCGCCATCGCCGAGATCGACCCGGAGATGAACGTCAACATCGAGCACGAGGACGCCGAGTACGGCAATGTCGAAGGACTTCAGATCTCAGCGCGCAACCTCCTTGAGGCCGCTGCCCGACTCTGAACCGGTTCCCACCACCCCACTGCGCCGACGGCGAGGCCTTTCCCCACTGGTCTCGCCGTCGGTGCCTGTGCATTAGTCTGGACAAACTCCATATCACGCTCCGACCCTTCTCACCGTTGAGAGGCCCCTGTGCTCCCCACTCTGACCGCGAACTCCTGGATCCTGCTCATGGTCGTGGCGGCCCTGTGCGGTATCGCCAAGACCACGCTGCCCGGAGCGGCCACGATCGCCGTGGCCCCTGTCCACCGCAGTACTGCCGGCCAAGGAGTCCACTGAGGGCCATCCTGCTCATGCTCATGACTGGCGACCCTGCTTTGCCGTGTGGAGCTACCGCCGCGACGCCGACTTCCGCATGCTGCGCAGGCTCGTTCCAGCGGTTCTGGCAGGAGTCGGCGCCGGCGCCCTGTTTCTGCACCTGGCCTCCAACGACTCCACCCGTCGCCTCATCGGCGTCATCCTGCTGATCCTGGTCGGCGTCACTCTGCTTCAGCGACGCTCGGCGAGCAGGAACGGACCCGACGACGGATCTGAGACGGCGCCGCCAACCCCGGCCAGCAGTCGCCTCGCCCGCCTGGTCTACGGCAGTCTGGCCGGCTTCACGACGATGGTTGCCAACGCCGGCGGCCCCGTGACCTCCATGTACTTCCTGGCATGCCGCTACCCGGTCAAGGCCTTCCTGGGCACCACCGCCTGGTTCTTCTTCCTGGTCAATCTCGTCAAGCTTCCATTCTCCGTCTCGGCCGGCCTGGTCAACGCTACAACGCTGTCGCTCACAGTCATGGCCGCGCCGGTCGTCATCGTCTCAGCCCCTGACCGGTCGCCGGCTCGCTGAGCGCATGGACCAGAGGGTCTTCGAGCCGATCATCGTCGCACTGACGATCGTCTCCGCGATCCCCCTGCTGCGCTAGACCGGATCACAGCCGAACCGAGCGTCACCCCTTATTTCTCCGGCCTACAAAACAGGCTCCTACCAGCGGTTATTTCCCTCAAGACAGCCTGTCTGACATCACAGCCCCATCTCTCGGTGGAACGTTGACGCGATTTATCCTGACCGTTACCGTATTCATCAGTATGAAGAGTACGGCTGTTATTGATTATGTTGACGTGTCGTCCGGCAGAGGTGCCGACGACGACGTCGACACCCCCGCACTCCCGTCCCCCTGCCCCTCCGGTGTCTCCAATACCGCCGACACCGGCCCTTCCGAGGACCCTCACCCCCGTTAACACCACCGATGCCCCCCAGGTCCGCGGAGGCACCCTGTCTTAGTCAGTGCCGACATCCACGCCGTCATGCTGGGACTGTGGGCCTCAGGCCTCAGGTGCGTCATCGTCACGCCCTGCCCCCACTCTTGCCACCGTCGGCCCACTGGCCGTCGGCACAGCCCTGGTCATCCAGGTCGCTGGCACCGCCGTGTGCCTCAGCGGCGCCCACTCACTGTGGGTGCGCCGTTACCGTGGGCGCCGCGCCTACGTCCTCATTGCAGCTCTCACCTGTCTGTGCACCCTGACCGCGCTGCTGGCTCCCCGCCGGGTTCTAGCCCTCTTCTCATGTAGTCCTGCCATGAACCCCACAGCCTCTCCCTTCCCTCCCACCCTCCCGAGTCTCTCGGGCGACGGCACTCGCCCATCGTTGGCTGTCGGCGTCAGCCGGACTGGTTCTGCTGGTCATCACTCTCAGCGGCGCGATCCCGCCGCATCAGAGCGAGATCGTGCGCTCACTGAACCCGGCCGCCTACGCCCGCGATGCCGGCCCCGACCAGGCCTCGCTACCCCAGGCAGTCACAATGGTGGAGAGCACTCGTCCCGACGAGTCCGTCCTGTCCGCCATCCGGGTCGGCGATGTCATCGAGGTCAGGACCGTGCAGGCCACCTACACGGTCGCCCCCTCCAACAGCAGCGAGATCAGACAGGTCTCCACCACCCCGTCCTGGGTGGCCGCCCTGGACAACCTGCACCGCTGCCTCCTGTCCTGCCAGGGCCCCGGCCATGTGGACTGGATGTCCCAGGAGATCCCCCACACCCACTGGTGGGGCGGGCACCGAGGCCTGACCATTGGCGGCCTCCTGGTGGCCACCTCTGGCATAGTGTTGCTGGTTCTCACTATCAGCGGACTCAGGGTGTGGTGGCCTCTGCAGCGCTACCGACGCACCGCCCTGTCCGCCCGCTGGCGCCTCAAGCGCCCTTCAAGGGACACCGACCTGCTCAAGGCGGCCGGACTGGTCCTGCTCCCCTGCTGTTCCTGTGGGGCTACTACGCAAGCGTCTTCAGCATCCATCCCACCCGACCTGACTCCCTCGCCTCCGCGGCACGGACTGAGAACGTGGCCGAAACCGGCAGCGCTCATGACCAGGACATCGGTCCACGTCGCGCCGTCGCAGCGGCGCAGGAGACGAGCGGGGGCTGGCCCGTCGCCCTGCTCCTCCCCGAGCCGGACGATCCGTCGTCGACCCACACGGTCTGGCTCTCCCAGGGAACACAGCGCCCCCTACGGCCAGGGCACGGGGCGACGTCGCAGTGCAGGTCGATCCCAGCACCGGGAGGACCGAGACTGCACCTGCCCCTCCGGGAGCCGGGCACTCTGACCGATCAGCACCTTCTCGGCCCTCCCGACGCCCAGTCCAAGTCCCTTATGTGCCCGTTCCCACATCACAAGACGGACGGAGACCGGGCCTTTGGTCGCAGACAACCCGCAGGGAGGGGCACAATCGGACTCGTACGGCACCGGAATGAGCCGGCGCCCCTGACTCCAAGACAACGCGAGAAGGAACCAACGTGGCGCGCAGCATCTACATCGCCTCACCCAACGCCGGAACCGGGAAGTCAACGGTGGCCCTCGGGCTGGTCTCCTGTCTGACCAAGGTGGTCGCCAAGGTCGGCGTCTTCCGCCCCTTTGTGGAGGACCGCAAGGGTGATGCCTTCCTCAGCCTCCTGCTGAACCGTGCCGGCTCCACCACGCCGGCCGAACAGTGCGTCGGCGCGACCTGGGACGAGTTCCACGCCGACCCCGAGGAGGCACTGGCCCGCATCGTCGACGCCTACCGGGCCCTGGCGCGCGAGCACGACGTCGTCATCATCGACGGCTCGGACTTCACCGACGTCGCAGGCAATCCCGAGCTGGCCCTCAACGCCCAGGTGGCCGCCAACATCGGCGTGCCGGTCCTGCTGGTGGTCTCCGGCCAGCACGACGTGGAGGACGTCGTCGGGTCCGTCGAGGTCTCCATGGCTGAGATCGCCGACAACCACGCCCGCACCGTCGCGGTCGTGGCCAATAAGTGCCGTCCTGAGACCCGTCAAAGCGTCACCGAGGCCCTGGCCGCGATCGAGGGCATCACCTCCACCACGCTGCCCGAGGTGCCCCTCCTGGCTGCCCGGCGGTCCGCGAGGTACTGAGCGCCGTCGAGGGCACGCTTATCGCCGGCGACGAGACCCTGCTGGACCGCGAGGCCGAGTCCGTCCTCGTGTGCGCCATGGATGTCTCCCACGTCCTGGAGCGCCTGACCGCGGGGCAGCTCGCCATCGTGCCGGCAGACCGCTCCGCCATGCTCATCTCGCTCATGGCGGCCCAGGCCTCCTCCAGCTTCCCGATCCTGTCCGGCCTCATCCTCAACGGCGGCTTCGACGTGGCACCCCACGCGCTGCGCCTCCTGGAGGGCCTGGACGTCAACATCCCGGTCATCACCTCTCCGCTGGACACCTTCACCGCCGCCTCGGCGGCCGGCTCCCTCCAGGGCCTGCTCGCCCACGGCTCCGAGCGCAAGATCGACGTCGCCGTGACCACCTTCGAGCAGGAGGCCGACGTCGACGCCCTCCTGTCCGCCCTGGAGGTCGAGCCCTCCGAGGTGGTCACCCCCATCATGTTCCAGGCCGAGCTGGTGGAGCGCTCCCGCACCAACCGCAGGACGATCGTCCTGCCCGAGCCCGATGACGACCGGATCCTGCGAGCCGCCGACGCCATTCTGCGCCGAGGCATCGCCGACCTGGTGCTGCTGGGGACGAGACAACCGTGCGTGCCCGCGCCACCGAGCTGGGCCTGGACATCGCCGCCGCCCGGGTCACTGCCACCAACGACCCCGAACTGCTGGAGAAGTACGCCGAGGAGTCTCGCCCGCCTGCGCGCCAAGAAGGGCGTCACCCTGGAGCAGGCCCGCGAGAAGGTCCAGGACGTGTCCTACTTCGGCACGATGATGGTCCACATGGGCGATGCTGACGGCATGGTCTCGGGCGCCGCCCACACCACCGCCCACACGATCGTCCCGTCCTTCCAGATCATCAAGACCAAGCCGGGGACCTCGATCGTCTCCTCGGTCTTCCTCATGCTCCTGCAGGACCGGGTACTCGTCTACGGCGACTGCGCCGTCAACCCCGAGCCCAACGCCGCAGAACTGGCCGACATCGCCATCTCCTCAGCCGCCACGGCCCGTCAGTTCGGCGTCGAGCCGCGCGTGGCGATGCTGTCCTTCTCCACCGGGACCTCCGGCAAGGGCGCGGACGTGGACAAGGTCCGTGAGGCCACCGAGCTGGTGCGGACCAAGGAGCCCGAGCTCGCCGTCGAGGGCCCCATCCAGTACGACGCCGCCATCGACCCGGCTGTGGCTGCCAAGAAGGCCCCCGACTCGCTCGTGGCGGGGCGGGCCAACGTCTTCATCTTCCCGGACCTGTCCAGCGGCAACATCGGCTACAAGGCGGTCCAGCGCTCCTCGGGCGCCATCGCCATCGGCCCGGTCCTCCAGGGCCTCAACAAGCCGGTCAACGACCTCTCGCGCGGCGCCCTGGTGGAGGACATCATCAACACCGTCGCCATCACCGCCGTCCAGGCCCAGGGCTGAGACCTCTGAGCGGCGTGGGGCCGGGCTGTCCAGCCTCTGGGTGGGCCCGGCCCCACGGCACCAGATCTCAGCCAGAATCCCCTCAGTCATCCAGTCATCCCCACGTTCATCCCATATCGTTCTTGAAAGGCACCCCGTGACTCAGCGCACCGTCCTCGTTATCAACTCGGCTCCTCCTCCATCAAGTACCAGCTGGTCGACCCTGACTCAGGCGCCCTCTGCTCGCCTCCGGCCTGGTAGAGCGCATCGGAGAGGAGACCGGTGCCATCACGCACAAGCACGGCGAGGAGCGCATCGAGATCACCGAGCCGGTCCCCGACCACGGCTTCGGCCTGTCCGAGGTGCTGCGCCTGTTCGAGGAGCAGGGCCCATCGCTGGCCGACGCCCACATCGTGGCCGTGGGCCACCGTGTCGTCCAGGGCGGGCGCTACTTCTCCGGTCCGGCCCTCATCGACGACGACGTCGTGGCCCGTATCGAGCAGCTCGTGCCGCTGGGCCCGCTGCACAACCCCGCCCACCTCAAGGGCATCGAGGTGGGCCGCCGGCTCCTGTCCGACGTGCCGCACGTGGCCGTCTTTGACACCGCCTTCTTCCAGGACCTGCCTGAGGGAGGCCGCCCGCTACGCGCTGGACCGCGAGGTCGCCGACACCTACTCCATCCGCCGCTACGGGGCTCACGGCACCAGCCACCAGTTCGTCTCCGGGGCCGTCTCGGAGCTTCGGGCCGCGACGACCTCAAGCAGGTCGTCCTGCACCTGAGCAACGGCGCCTCGGCCTCGGCGGTCGCGGCCGGGCACGCCGTGGACACCTCCATGGGGCTGACGCCGCTGGAGGGGCTGGTCATGGGCGGGCGCACCGGCGACATCGACCCGGCCGCCGTCTTCCACCTGGCGCGCGTGGCGGGTATGTCGATCGACGAGATCGATCACCTGTTCAACCGCGGCTCCGGTATGAAGGGCCTGGCCGGGGACAACGACATGCGCGAGGTGTGGAAGCGCATCGGTGCCGGCGAGCAGGAGGCCCGTGAGGCCATGGACATCTACCTGCACCGCCTTGTGAAGTACGTGGGCGCCTACACCGCCGTCATGAGAGGCCTGGACGCACTGACCTTCACCGCAGGTATCGGCGAGAACGACGCGAACCTGCGCCGCGAGCTCGGCGAGCGCCTGGGTTTCATGGGCGTGGAGATCGACCCCGAGCTCAACGCCGCCCGCTCCGACGACGCCCGCGTCATCTCCACCCCGGACTCGAAGGTCACGGTGCTCGTGGTCCCCACCAACGAGGAGCTAGCCATCGCCCGCCAGTCGCTCACCCTCATCTGAGGGCCTCTCAGACTCCGAGCGGGGCTGACGTCGGACCCGCCCGGACCCGCACATCATGACGCGGTGCCGCATCTACCCTCCGAGGAGCTGGAAGCGGCACTGCGTTCGTCCCCGAGGGGACAAATAGGGATAAGAGTGGTGCGCTCATAGGATTCCAACCGGTTACATGGGTTCATGAGCATCGCACCCCCGGTTGTGACACCGAGCTCCCCGTCGACGGCCACTGCACCCGCGCCGCCCACCATCTCCTTCCCTGAGCAGGAGGTAGCGACTAGCAGTCCTGCCACAGACACCGTCCCGATCTCCCCTTCCCACAACCTCCGGTCACCCTCATCACCTCCCAGCCCACGTCTCGTGGCCCCCACCGCCCCTGAGGCCCTCCCTACCCCGGTCGGAGAGCTCGCGGTGACCACCGACGGCCTGACCCGCTCCTACGAGGGCATCAAGGTCGTCGACGGGTTGAACCTGCGGGTGCCCACCGGAGGCGTCTACGGGCTCCTCGGCCCCAACGGCGCCGGCAAGTCCACCACGATGAGGCTCCTGCTGGGACTGATCCGCCCGACGTCGGGCCACATGAGCGTTCTGGGCCACCCCGTCAGCGTCCACCGCCGCCTCCCGCCGGGATCCATCGGCTCTCTCATCGAGGATGCCTCCTACTACCTGAGACTGTCCGGCAGGGGAGAACCTCGCCATGATGGCCTCCTACCTGGGTCTGGAGCGCAGCCGTGTCGAGTACGCCCTGGATGCCGTTCGCATGCACGGCCAGGAGAACATGCAGGTCCGCCGCTGCTCGATGGGGATGAAGCGGCGCCTTGGACTGGCCATGGCGCTTCTGACCGACCCGCCTCTCATACTGTTGGACGAGCCCACCAACGGGCTCGACCCTGACACTGCTGCAGAGATCCGTCAGCTCATCGTCAGCCTGGCCAGGCAGAGGGGCATGACGGTCATCGTCCTCCCACGCCCTGTCAGAGATCGAGCAGATGGCCGACACTGTTGGCATCCTCTGCACCGGGAGCCTGCGCTACCAGGGCCCTCTGTCCGGGCTGGACAGCGACGGCGTTCTTGAGATGGTGGTCTCCGCACCCACGGCCGTCTCCACCCTTCTGACCTCCCTCGGAATGGTCCACGAGGTGCGCGACAACGTGGTGCGCACCGCCATGTTGCCCGACAACGACGTCGGCGACCTCGTCACCGGCATCGTCACCTCGGGCACGACCGTCTACAGGGTCCAGACCATGCGCAGGACCCGGGAGCAGGCCTTCCTGGAGCTGATCACCCCCGGCCGCACTCCCCCGCCGTTCACAGCTGCCCACAGCACGCCGCCGCCCCTAATTCTGCCCGGTAAGGACGGCTACGTTGGCGCGGCGGTCCCAGGGCCTGGACCCTCGTCACCCGCGCCATTATTATCCATAGGACGATTTGCGATGAGCACCGTCGCTACATCCACACCCCCCAGCTCCGAGTCGCGCCATGTCTCCGACACCCCTCTCCACTTCCAACCTTCCGACGTCGACGCGCCCAGCCGACCGCACGGCCTGGACGCCGGCTGCTGCACGTCTTCGGGCCTCGGTGCGCGCCGCCTGGTACTGGGAGAACCGCAAGGCCCCCAACCGGTGGTACTGGGGCGCGGTCACGGCCTTGTGCACACTGTCGTCACTGTCCGGCTACCTGCAGTACCGGACCTACCAGAACGAGCTCCAGCCTCAGGGCATCACCTGGGACGCCCTCTGGCCCCACTCCACCCTCCCGCTCTCCATGTGGCTCCTGCCGCTTGTCCTGAGCGTCTTCGCGGCGCAGATCGCCGCTGGCGAGCGCCAAGGGGACGGCTGGCGGCGGATGAGAGCCAACCATCTGGAGACGATCGTGATCGTGGGCAAGCTTCTCCACGGGCTGCAGGGTGGCGGTCGCCACCACTGCGATCCCTCGTTCTGACCACGGCTATCACAGGCCTCCTCGCCGGCTTCAGCCTGCTGGGCCTGGCCGCCCTACCTGCCCTCGATTCGGCACCACCGTGCTGGGGATGTGGGGTCATCCTGACCTTCATCACCTGGCTGGGAGTCCTCATGAGGTCCTTCACCACCACGATTATCACTGCGGTTCTGGGGACGATCGCGGGAACGGCGATGCTTCTGACGGCCCACCCACTGAGCGTCCTCATTCCCATGACCGCACTGCCCCGAGCGACCGCGCCCCTGGATCCTGGAGCCATGACCTCGCCGGGATCAGCCGCCATCGATGGGCTCGTCTGTCTGATGTGGGTGGCTGCCCTCGCCCTTGCTCTGCTCCAGACGGTCAGACGGCGGTGAGATGACAGTGAGACCGACCACTGCGACCGACAGTGAGACACCAGTCATGAGCGGCACGTCCATCGAACGGGTCTCCGAGGCCGGGCCCAGGGTTCCGCGCACGCTCCTGGACCGCATCGCCGAGTGGTACCGATCCAGCCCCGTGGGGACGTGGGCATGGTTGTCATCAACGCCGTGCTCCAGGGCGCCGGCATCGTGCTCGCCTTTTTCTCTCGGCTTCAACGTCCCCATGATCAAGTTCGTGCTCACCGCGGTGACCGGCCTATCCCTGATCTGGCGACGGCGCTGGCCTCTGGGGATCGTCATCGTCAACAACGTGGCCCTCATGATCAAGATGATCAAGAGCGACTCCGCAGAGTTCCTCCTGCCGCTACTGGTGGCGGTCTACACCCTGATCGCCATCGCGAGCGTCCGACAGCGGCTCCTGGGCATTGCCACCACCATGGTCTTCATGTTCATCCCCTATCTCGCGTCGATCAACGGACCACCGCTGGGGCTCATGAAGGAGAGGGTGCCGCTGTCGGACTTCATGCAGGAGGCCGGGTTTCATTGTCGTCGTCACCGTGGCGTCGATCACCCGATCACGTCGGGAGTCCCTGAGCACGGGGACGCCCAGCTCGCCTCCCCAGGCGGCCGAGCAGCAGCTCGTGGTGCAACGCGATGCCGCCCGGTACCAGGCCCGGGTGGCCGCCGAACTCCACGACTCCGTGGGCCACTCCCTCACCGCGATCATCGCCCCCTGTCCGAGGGGCTCCACGGTGCCAGCGGCAACCCGGACGTCGACGAGGCCATCGACCTGGTCAACTCCCTGGCCCGCGACGGACTGGCCGACACGCGGAGCGCAGTCGCCCTCGCTGCAGTCCTCACCCGCCATTCTTGACGATGTCGGTTCTGGCACCTGGCCGATTCGCGCCCGATGATCGCCTCGGGCGCACACGGCTGGGATCAGCTGGAGGACCTGCTGACCACCGTACGGGCGACCGGCATCAGTACGGCCCTCACCGAGACCGGCCGGCGTCCCAGCGACACCGCCATGGGGCGGGCACTCGGGGAACTCGTCTACATCGTTGTCCGGGAGGCCCTCACCAACGTCATGCGGCATGCCGAGGGCGCCACGCGCGTCGTCATCGCCCTGGACCACACCGGCTCAGCCACTCGGATCACCGTGTCCGACGACGGGCAGGTGACGGCACAGGCCGACTCCTCTCAGGACTCCCACGAGCCGTCGACCCGGTCACGGACTGACCAACCTGGCCTCCGTGATCCGCGAGCGCGGCGGTGCGTTCGACGTCGGCCCCAGCATCGCCCCAGGAGCCGGAGGCTGGGTGCTGCGCGCCGTCGTTCCGGTCCACATACCCGATCTGGAGAAAGCATGACCTTCGTGTCCCTCTCCTCGCCGATGCCTCCGGAGTACCGGGCCCCGATCACGGTCATGATCGTCGATGACCAGAGGGCCACCCGCATGGGACTGTCCCTCATCATCAACCGGGCCGACGATCTGAAGGTCGTGGCCGAGGCCGCCCACGGACAGGACGCTCTTGACCGGCTCGCCGAACGGATTCAGGAACGCCGGCCGCTCCCTCGACGTCATCCTCATGGACGTGCGCATGCCGGTTCTCAACGGAATCGATGCCACAGCGCGCATCACCCAGCTCTACCCCTCGATCCGGACGCTGGTGCTCACCACCTACGACCAGGACGAGTTCGCCTTCGGGGCCCTGTCCGCGGTGCCTCGGGCTTCCTGCTCAAGGACACCCGCACGGCCCAGCTCCACCAGGCGCTGCGGGCGGTCAGCTCCGGGGACGCCATTCTGACCCCACGCATCACCCGAGAGCTGCTCAACCGGCACATGCTCAGCCCCATCGCCTCACCCTCAGCAGCGCACGGCACGACGGCGCCTCGGCCGCCTCAGCCCACGTGAGCGCGAGGTGGCCGAGCTGGTGGCCGAGGGGCTGACGAATGCGGAGATCGCCCAGCAACTCGTCCTAGCCCCGGACTCGGTTAAGAAGAACGTCACGCGGATCCTGACCAAGCTGGACCTGCGTGACCGGGTGCAGCTCGTCATCCCTTATGCGCGATGCCCAGTCCTGAGCCGCAGCTGGTCCTCAGGCCGCCGTCGCCAGCGCCGGGACGGACTGCTCCGCCGGGGCCCGGTAGACGAGGCGGGACTGGGCCAGGTAGTTGACGATGAAGAGCGTGAGTCCACGAGCACCTTGGCCAGCCACAGAGGTGCTCCGGCCCCTGTGAGGACCGCGATGCCGGCGTACGAGATCGCCGCGATCCCGCCCTGGACCGCCGCGCAGCCGCCGGCCGAGCGCCAGAGAGTCTCCGGAGCCGCCCGGAACAGACGCCGGTTGAGCAGGAAGCCCAGGGCGCAGGAGACGATCCGGGCCCCAGTGACCGAGTAGAGGACCGAGCCGGTCAATGAGTTAAGGATGAGGACCAGGGCGTAGTCGATGGTCCAGCCGGAGAAGGAGACGGCCGCGAAGAGGGCGACCGTCGGAATGCGGCGGCGCAGAGAGCCAGCCGGCTCCAGGAGGTGGGACGGGAGGCGGGAGAGGTGGCCGGTGTGGGGAGGGCGGGGGCTCGTCGTCGTCATGGCTGCAAGCCTCATCTGAGGCCTTATGCCACGTGTTTGATGCGCCTGTGCCGTTCCTGTGAGAGACGATCGTCGGGATCCTGAGGACGTGCCGCCCCGATCCACCCACCCTCAGAACAGGGCGTCGGTCTGCGGCACGATGGTCGGCCCGCTCGACGGCGCTGCGTCAGAGGCCACGTCGGTACCGCTTCCTGTGCGCGGCCGCCCCGGGTCCAGCCCGGACCGGAGGGCACGGGGCAGCCCTGCTGGTAGGCAGTGGCGGCGCCGCGGGCCCGGGAGTCGGCGGCCTCGTTCATGGGGTGGCCGACGTGCGCGCACCCACTCGAAACGCACCGTGCGGCCCGTGAGGCGCGGCGTCGAGGTCCTTGACGAGGTCGGCGTTGAGAACGGGCTTTGCCGTCGGCTTGCGCCAACCACGCTTCTTCCAGCCGTGGCGCCACTTGGTCAGGGAGTTGATGACGTACTGGGAGTCACACTGGATGAGGAGCTCCTCGCCAGCGAGCCCGGCGGCCTCCAGTGGCCCGCAGAAGCTCGAGGACGGCGGTGAGCTCGCCGCGGTTGTTGGTCGAGCTCTCCCACCCTCCGGCGGCCCAGCAGTCATCGTCCACGTACCAGGCCCAGCCGGCCGGTCCCAGGTTGCCCAGGGAGGATCCGTCTGCAGCTGCAATCAACGTCATGGAGGGCACTCTACCTATCACGAGCACACCGACCGACCACCCATCCTCGTCCGTCTTCTCACGCCACAGACGGCCACCGTGGGCACACGTACCACTCAGCGAGCTCGAAAGATCTTCCCTGGCGGACAGCGTCCCGCAAAATCCCTGTTCAGGACCGATTATGCTAGCCTGCCGCGCGGGCATGAATGACCCTGCCCATTTGACACTTATCCCCTGAGAGGTACACCGATGTCCTCCACGCTGCATGTTCTGTCAGCTTCGTCGGCCTCGTCCGGCACGCTCATCGCCGCACGCTGGTACGACTACATCCCCATCGCGATTTACTTCGCCTTCGTCATCGGCGTCGGGCTCATCGCCCGGTCCAAGGCAGCCACGGCCGACGGCTTCCTCACCTCGGGCCGTTCCCTGCCCGCCTGGGTGACCGGTATCGCCTTCGTCTCGGCGAACCTCGGCGCGGTCGAGATCATGGGAATGTCCGCCAACGGTGCCCAGTACGGCATGCCGACCTTCCACTACTTCTGGATCGGCGCGGTTCCGGCCATGATCTTCCTGGGCCTGGTCATGATGCCCTTCTACTACGGCTCCAAGGTGCGCTCGGTGCCCGAGTTCATGCTCAGGCGCTATGGGACGGCGGCCCACCTGGTCAACGCGCTCAGCTTCGCACTGGCCCAGCTGCTCATCGCCGGTATCAACCTGTACCTGCTGGGAAGATCATGAACTGGCTGCTGGGTTGGCCCCTGTGGGTGGGGCTCATCGTGGCCGCCGTCATCGTCTTCTCCTACATCACCATGGGTGGGCTCTCCGCGGCGATCTACAACGAGGTTCTCCAGTTCTTCGTCATCGTGGCGGCCCTGCTTCCCCTGACACTCATCGGCCTGCACCGCGTGGGCGGTTGGCAGAGCCTGACCGGCAAGATCACCGAAGCAGCCAGGCTCGCCGGGACCGACCCGTCCCAGCAGCTGCACTCCTGGCCGGGCAACTCGATCTCCGGCTTCGACTCCAACCTGCTGTCCGTCGTCGGCCTGGTCTTCGGTCTGGGCTTCGTGCTGTCCTTCGGCTACTGGACGACGAACTTCGTCGAGGTGCAGCGGGCCATGGCCTCGGACTCGATCTCCTCGGCCCAGTCGACGCCGATCATCGGCACCTTCGTCAAGATGTTCGTTCCCTTCCTCGTCATCATCCCAGGCATGGTCGCCGGCGTCCTGGTCACGGAGATCCAGCGGCTCAAGTCCGGGGCCGACACGAGCTACCAGTACAACGACGCGGTTCTCTACCTCATGCGCGACCTGCTGCCCAACGGGCTGCTGGGCCTGGCGATCACAGGGCTGCTGGCCTCCTTCATGGCGGGGATGGCCGCGAACATCTCCGCCTTCAACACCGTGTGTGGGGCGTGGACATCTACCAGCACTATCTCAAGAAGGACGCCGACGACGCCCACTACCTCAAGGTCGGCAAGCTCTCGACCCTGACGGCCTCCGTGGTCGCGATCCTCACCGCGATCATCGCGTCGAACTACTCCAACCTCATGGACTACCTTCCAGACGCTGTTCTCGATGTTCAACGCGCCGCTGTTCGCGACCTTCATCATCGGAATGTTCTGGAAGCGGGCCACGTCCCAGGCTGGTTGGACCGGGCTCGTCGGTGGCACCCTGGGCGCGCTGGGGTCAACATCCTCATCTGGACTGAGCGCCTGGTCATGCCGGGGCAGGGCGGCGCCTTCCTGGCGGCGGGCGTGGCCTTCACGGTCGACGTCGTCATCACGGTGCTGGTCTCCATGGTCACCCGCCCCAAGCCCGACTCCGAGCTCAAGGGCTTCGTCTACGCCCTGACCCCCCAAGAGTGAGCGCACCGACCCGTACCTGCACGAGCTGCCCCTGGTACCGCCGTCCGATCCCGCTGGGGATCATCGCCCGGGACCTCATGGTCATCACGCTCAACAGCATCTTCCACTAGATCCGCCCGGACACACGAAGGAGAACACTCATGAGCAATCGTTCACTCACGGACATCAGGGCGGTCATCACCGGCGCACTGGGTCTCATCGGCCTCTACCTGGTGGTGTGCTCGGTCCTGTTCAACAGCGCCGACGAGATGAGCAAGACCGGAGGCATCAACGCCAACCTGTGGGCGGGCCTGGGCCTGCTCGCCATCGCCGCCGGTATGGGCCTGTGGTGGTGGATCAAGCCGACCCCCTCTGGGGGCGAGCAGGACTGAGACTGGGCCGGGCCATGCTGAGTCCACACGAGACGGCCCCACCCGGTTCATAGTCGATCTGATCAACGGCGTCGTCGCGGCCCCAGACCGCGACGACGCCGTGGCGCGATCCGCAACGGGCGCTTCGAGTACCCCCAACGCGGACGGGGCGCACTCCGCAGGTGGAGCGCGCCCCGTTCGGTCGGACCTGTTCTCAGGCGTCCAGGTCGGTCTCCAGGAGAGTCTTGAGCTCCTCGAGGCGGCATCGGCGCCGTCGGCGTCGGAGGCCAGGGGTGACGACGTCGCCGAAGCCGGCGCCCAGTGTCATGACGCCGAGGATGGAGGAGGCGTCAACCGCAGCGCCACCCTCCTTGGCGATGGTGACCGGGACGCCCTTCTCGGCGACGGCCTTGACGAAGGTGGCGGCGGGACGTGCGTGCAGACCGACCTTGGAAGCGATGGTGGCGGTGACCTGGGCCATGTAAGCTCCTTGTGACATGTGGGGGCTGGCGTTGCAGGAACCGGATCATGCCCCCGCACCGGTTTCAGCAGCTCTACGGCTGCCGTCCCGCTGAGACTACCGAGATCACAGCTCTGTTGCACTGTTCCACCTCTCAAAACACGGGTTGGCGTGGGTGGGGCCCACTCAGGAACCGGCAGGCCGGCATACGGGGACAGAACGACCTCGACCCGCTGGGCTCCCTTGACATCGGCGTAGCCGGTGGTGGCCAGGGTGCGGCGCAGGGCGCCCATGATGTTGAGAGTGCCGTCGGCGCGGTCGGAGGGACCATTGAGGATCTCGGCCATGGTGCCGACCGTGCCCACGTGGCTGCGGAAGCCCCGCGGCAGGCGCTCGTGGCGGGCCTCGGCTCCCCAGTGGTAGCCGCCGCCGGGGGCCTCCTGGGCGCGGGCGAGGGCGGCACCGAGCATGACGGCGTCGGCGCCGCAGGCGATGGCCTTGACGACGTCGCCTGGGTTGCCGACCGAGACCGTCTGCGATGACGTGGACGTAGCGGCCACCGGACTCGTCGAGGTAGTCGCGCCGGGCCCCGGCGACGTCGGCTACAGCCGTGGCCATGGGCATGTGCAGACCCAGAACCTGACGCACCGAGGAGGAAGCGCCGCCACCCTGCCCCACGAGGACCCGGCTGCACCGGTGCGCATGAGATGAAGGGCAGCGGTGTAGGGTGGTCACCCGCCCACGACGACGGGGACGTCGAGCTCGTAGATGAAGCGCTTGAGGTTGAGGGGCTCGACCGCGCCGGAAACGTGCTCGGCCGACACGAAAAAGAGCCGCGAATGACCATGAGGTCCACACCCGCCTCGACCACCGTGCGCCAGTGCCTCTGGGTCTGGGCCGGGCTGAGACGCCCGGCGACGACGACGCCCGAGTCGCGTATCTGCGTGAGCCGCTCGGTGATGAGCTCGGGCTTCACCGGGGCGCGGTAGACCTCCTGCAGGACGCTGGTGGCCTGGGACGGGTCCGCCTGACGGATGCGCTCCAGGGCCTGGGTGGGGTCCTCGTAGCGGGTCCACAGGCCCTCCAGGTCCAGGACGCCGATACCGCCCAGGCGCCCCACCATGATGGCGGTCTCAGGGGCTCATGACCGAGTCCATGGGCGAGGCCATGACCGGAAGGTCCACGTGGTAGGCGTCGATCTGCCAGCCCACGCGCACCTCGGAGGTGTCGCGGGTGCGGCGGGCCGGCACCAGGGCGATGTCGTCGAAGGAGTAGGCGCGCAGGGCGCGCTTGGAGCGTCCGATCTCGACCTCTGTGCTCATGGTCCGATCCTGAGTGGGACCAGCCGATATCTACCGGAGCAGCCGGCGTGCATGACGGCACCAATGCTGGGCGAGGCACGCAGGCAACCGCCATTGATGTCATACCCCGGTGGCATGCTGGGTTCATGAGCGCCCCGCCCCTCTCACCCGCGATCCATCTCCACCACCGATCCCGCCTGGCCCTTCGGCCCGCTGCTCGGATTCGACACTGAGACCACTGGCGTGGATCCCGGCCGCGACCGCCTGGTCACGGCCGCGCTCGTCTGGAGGGCGGAGCGTCGGGCCGATGGAGTCCGGCAGCAGTCGGTGACCACCTGGCTCGCCGATCCCGGCGTGGAGATCCCCGAGGCCGCCTCCGCGGTGCACGGCGTGACCACCGAGCGGTCCCTGATCCGAAGGCCGGCCGGTGGTGGAGGTGCTGGCAGAGGTGAGTGATCACCTGGTGGCGGCGATGACGGCCGGGACCCCGGTGATCGTCTTCAACGCCTCCTACGACCTGACCCTCATGGAGACCGAGCTCGCTCGCCACGGCCTGCCCACGATGCGCTCGCGCCTGGGACGCGAGCTGGGACCTATTGCCGACCCCCTGGTCCTGGACCGGGCCGTGGACCGCTACCGCAGGGGCAAGCGCCGCCTGGGCGACCTCTGCGAGGTCTACGGCGTGCACGTCGATGAGGGACCTCCACACCGCGGAGGTGGATGTAGCCGCCACCCTCGACATCCTCGAGGCCCTGGCCACCGCCCACCCGCAGATCTCGGAGCTCGGCCCAGACGAGCTCGTGGCCTTCCAGGCCCAGGCCCACCGCACCTGGGCGGGAGTCCCTCAACGAGTGGCTAGCGCGCAAGAACCCCTCGCGCAGCCCGGCCCAGACCGCCTGGCCTCTACCGGACTCGCCCATCTGCTGAACCCCTGCAAACTCACCCGCCGTACAACCGGTGAGGGACTCCCCAACGCAGGAAGCCGACCGGATCACCCGGTCGGCTTCCTGCGGACAGTGTCTGCTGGCGCCTCAGACGCCGTCGCGCCCGGTGTAGTTAGGGGCCTCGACGGTCATCTTGACGTCGTGAGGGTGGGACTCCTTGAGACCGGCGCTCGTGATCCGCACGAACTGCCCGCGCTCCTTGAGGCTCGGGGATCGTGCGAGCACCCACATAGAACATGGACTGGTGCAGCCCGCCCACGAGCTGGTAAACGACGTCGCCCAGCGCACCGGAGAGGGGACCTGGCCCTCGATGCCCTCGGGGACGATCTTGGAGTCGGAGGAGACATCGGCCTGGAAGTAGCGATCCCTGAGTAGGAGGTGCGGTCCGCGCGAGCTCATAGCGCCCAGTGACCCCATGCCGCGGTAGCGCTTCCACTGCTTGCCGTTGACGAAGACGAGGTCGCCGGGCGACTCCGTGCACCCGGCCAGGAGGGAGCCGAGCATGACCGTCTCCGCCCCGGCCACGAGGGCCTTGGCGATGTCGCCGGAGTACTGCAGGCCTCCGTCGGCGATGAGCGGGACCCCAGCGGGTTTGCAGGCCCGGGCGGCCTCGTAGATGGCCGTCACCTGCGGCACACCTACGCCAGCCACGACGCGAGTGGTGCAGATGGAGCCGGGCCCCACTCCGACCTTGACGGCGTCGACCCCGGCGTCGATGAGCGCCTGAGCGCCCTCACGGGTGGCGACGTTGCCGCCGATGACCTCGACGCCACTGAAGGCGGAGTCGGACTTGAGGCGGGAGATCATCTCCAGCGCCAGCTTGGCGCCGCCGTTGGCGGTGTCGACGATGAGGACGTCCACGCCGGCCTCGGTCAGGGCACCGGCACGCTCCCAGGTGTCCCCCCAGTAGCCGACGGCGGCCCCCACCACGAGACGCCCCTCAGCGTCCTTGGTGGCGTTGAGGTACTGCTCGGTCTTGACAAAGTCCTTGACGGTGATGAGTCCGGTCAGGCGCCCCTCGGCATCCACGAGGGGCAGCTTCTCGATGCGGTGCTCGGCCAGGAGGGCCTTGGCGTCCTCCCGGGAGATGCCGGTCGCGCCGGTGACGAGGCGGTCCCTGCGGCGTCGTGCACTCGCGCACGGTCAGGCTCGCCCAGCGCTCCGTGGGGACGAAGCGCAGATCGCGGTTGGTGATGATCCCCTGAAGGTTGCCGCCCTCGTCGACGACCGGCAGGCCGGAGACCTTGTAGTGACCGCAGAGCTCGTCGAGCTGGGCGATGGTGGCGTCCGGTCCGACAGTCACCGGGTCGGTGACCATGCCGGACTCCGAGCGCTTGACGCGCCGCACCTGCTGAGCCTGCTCCTCGATAGACAGGTTGCGGTGGAGAATCCCGATCCCACCCTGTCGGGCCATGGCAATGGCCATCTCCGACTCGGTGACGGTGTCCATGGCGGCCGAGAGCAGCGGGGTGGCCAGTCTGATCCTCGGAGTCAGTCTGGAGGTCGTATCGACCTCGGAGGGATGACGTCGGTCAGCCTGGGCAGCAGGAGCACGTCGTCGTAGGTGAGGCCGGTGGGGGCAAAGGCGTCAGGGTTGGTGATCGAGTCGCTCACAGGGTCATCGTAGGACGACCCGAGCGTCCCGTGCATATCCGCAGGACACCCGCCTGACAGTCCCGCCCCGAAGAGGAGCAGCCTACGTCCGGACCACGGAGGAGACATGACCCGCCGAGAGCCCTCCAGAGCCGGAACGACAACGTGACTTACACCCCAAAAAAATAAAGCAACAATGAATGCGGAACGTTTCAGAAAAAGTGTTCCACATACACATCATTCACAAAAACGTTTCTGCTATTCGAGCGCCACAATATGACACACGTTTCCAGATAGCCGGAACGCAAACGTCCAGCAAATCTGGAGAAAAATTTCGTTGTGAGATAGAATGATTCTTCTTGATTAACGCACCGTGCGATCTTATCGTTACGTATAGCGCATCAAGTTCGGTGTGCCCGACCGCCATATCCAAAGGAGGGAGGGAGGCAATGCACGACTCATCGCGTCTGCCCGGCCCGATCTCCACCCTCTGGGAGTGGCAGTACCGAGGGGCCTGCCTCGGCATGGACTCCTCGGTTTTCTTCCATCCCGAAGGAGAGAGGCGGTTCCCGTCGACGACGGGACGAACGAGCAAAGGCCATTTGTCAGGACTGCCCCGTCCTGGAGGAGTGCCGGGACCACGCCCTCAGCACTCGCGAGCCCTACGGCGTCTGGGGAGGCATGAGCGAGGAGGAGCGGCGTGCTTACTACGAGCAGCAAGCACGCCGTTTCGCCAACGAACCGGCCTGACGCTCCGCCCTGTTTCAGGGAATCGACAGCACAGACGTTCCCAACTCAACGTCCGGACAATTGTCCGGATACGGCGCAGACATGCAGCAGGCATATGTGCGCACATACGTTGAAGGGGAGGCACCTCGAGGTGCCTCCCCTTCAACACGCCGCGGCGCCGTGGGGCGCACGCGGTATCAGCGGATCACTTGGTGACAACCGCCAGGACGTCGCGGGCCGACAGGATGAGGTAGTCCTCACCGGCGTAGCTGACCTCGGTGCCCCCGTACTTGAGTAGATGACGACATCGCCCTCGGCGACGTCGACCGGAACGCGATTGCCGGAGTCATCGACGCGGCCGAGGGCCCACGGCCACGACCTTGCCCTCCTGGGGCTTCTCCCTTGGCGGTGTCGGGGAATGACCAGGCCGGATGCGGTGGTCTGCTCGGCCTCAACGGTCTGGACGACAATGCGGTCCTCGAGCGGCTTGATGGAGATCGACATCGGAGACCTCCTCCTTCTCTTCAACGTGCAGTAGAACGGCTTGATCGCCCTCCCGAGGCGTACCCGACCGCCGTCGCGGGGCCGGTCCGGCACGAAGCAGGAGTGCGAGTCGCAGAAGGCGCCCGCCTGCGTCCCAGGACCAGGGCGAGCACTCCGCTGCGCCTGACGGAGAATCTACGACGGCGTTAGCACTCAGTCAACGCGAGTGCCAAAGCGTGGCGGTGGTTTCGCCGTGGGCGTCAGCCCTCGTCAGCGCCGGTGCTCCCTGCGTCCAGACGATCGCCTCGCCCACGCTCGTCTCACGACGTCCCAGGGTCGGGTCGCGCCTGGAGACGACGTCGGCGGCGGCCTTGATCGTGGCCAGGCGCTCACGCGTCCAGCTGACGGCCCAGCTGATGCGGTCGCGGCGAGCACGGGAGTCACCGACGCCATCGACGTCGACACCGACAGAGCGGCAGATGGCGACCGCCCGTGGCTCGTGGAAGTCCTGAGTTACGAGCAGGGCGCGCTCGATCCCGAAGATCCTGCGGGCCCGCACGCAGGTGTCGTAGGTGTCGAAGCCCGCGTAGTCCAGGGCGATCGCCTGACTGGGGGATCCCTTTGGAGGTGAGGTAGTCGCGCATGACGGTGGGCTCGTCGTACCCGACGCGCCGATTGTCCCCGGAGACCAGGATCGCCTCGACGCGGCCGCTGGTGTAGAGGTCGGCGGCGGTGTCAAGACGGTAGGAGAGCCAGGGCGAGGGCTGCCCGTCTGCGTGAACGGCGGCACCCCAGCACGATCGCCACCGGGACGCCTGCTGTATCACTGTCCTCGCCGCTCTCACCGGCGACCTCGATGTGACCGGCACTGACGGTCCAGGCCCAGATGCCGGCCCCGACCGTGATGAGTCCCAGGACTCCGACGACGACCAGCGAGACCCGCACCAGACGGCGCAGAAGAGCCTTGCGACGGCTTGAGGCACGAGGAACCTGCTGGGGATGGCTCCCGTCGTCGCCTCCACGGTCCGCAACGGCGTCGGCCCCACCGGTAGCACTGATACGTGCTCCTCGTCGGCCATCAGCTCCAGGTCCTTCCGTCCGCTGCAGTCCGCCACCGCCGGGGTGCGGGGCATTGGCTCACTACACTACCCACACGGCTGCCCCGGCAGCCGCTCTACCGGCCCGGTAAAGGCGCCCTCCACGCGCCCACCCAGCGAACATCACGCGCATTGGCCGGTTCGCCATGGAATGATCTGGGGTGATGGCTGAGAACCACGTCGCGCTCCTTCTGACGCCCGAGGGCTGGGAGCTCCTGTCCTCCCTGCCCCATTACGACCCGGCCGAGGCCCTGTCACTGGGACGCTCCCTGCGCGAGGAGGGCCACTCCCCCACCTTGGTGGCGGCCGCTCTGACCCAGCAGCGCCTGCGCGCCCGGGCAGCCGCCAAGTTCGGGCCCTTCGCCCAGCAGATGCTCTTCACCGCCGACGGTCTGGAGCAGGCCACCCGGTTGGCGGTCTCGGCTCATCACGCCGCCCGCTACGCGGCCGCCGGCGTGACGAAGGTGGCGGACCTGGGCTGCGGGATCGGCGGCGACGCCGTCGCGCTGGCCGGGCTCGACCTGCCGGTGCTTGCTGTCGACCACGACGAGGCCACGGCCGCCCTGGCCACCATCAACCCTCATGCCCTTCCCCCACGCGAGCGTCGAGTACGCCGACGCCCTGGAGATCGACCTGGCCGAGCGCGGGTGGATGCCGTCTTCGCCGACCCCGCCCGCCGCGCCGAGGGACGGCGCATCAGCGATCCCGAGCAGTGGTCACCGGCCCTGTCTCAGGTGCTCGCGCTGCGGGAGACCGTGCCCGCTCTCGGCGTCAAGGTCGCCCCCGGCATCAACCACACCGCGCTGCCGCCGGACCCCACACGCAATGGGTGAGCGTGGACGGCGACGTGGTGGAGGCCGCCATCTGGTGCGGTCCGCTGGCACCGGAGGGTCCCGGGCGCTCCGCGCTGGTCCTGCACTCGGGGGCGAATGGCATCACCGCCCACACAATGGCCGACGACGTCACCGATCCTTCCGAACCGCCGGTTCAGGTCGATCCGATCACCTCTCCCGACGACCTGGGCAGCATCATCCACGTGCCCGACGGCGCCGCCATCCGGGCCGGGCTCGTCGCCCGCCTCTGCCAGACGCTGTCCGCCCGGCCGGTGGGACCACGGATCGGCTATCTCACGTCGGAGAACATGCCCGACACGGCGACCACGCCCTTCGTTCGTTCCTTCCGGCTCACTGAGGTCCCTGCCGCTGCGGCTCAAGACCCTGCGGGCCAGAGCCCGCGAGCTGGGGGTGGGAAGTCTGGAGATCCTCAAGCGGGGGTCGATGTCTCACCCCGATGCGCTGCGCACCTCACTGAGGCTCAGCGGCCAGGAGGCCGAGACCTGGATCCTGACCCGCGTGGGAGACAAGGCCAAGGGCGTCGTCCTCGTCGTCGAGCCCATCGACAGCACACCATCGACTGACTCGTCATCCCACTGACCCGGCTGCGTGCCTTCCAGCGACTAGCCACCGAGACCACCTGCCACGACCCGTCAGGGACCGACGGAACCCGAGGAGACGACCAGGACATGCAGGACATGAACCAGAGCACCGCCCCGCCCTGGCGGACTCGCAGCTGCCGCCGGCTCGCCGGCCCCAGTCCCCTGCCCTTCGCCAGCTCAGCCCGGTCCACGCTGGGCGTGGAGTGGGAGCTGGCCCTCATCGACCGAGACAGCCTCGACCTGCGTCAGTGCGCCGAGGAGATCCTCCAGAAGGTGGGACCGGACCCGCACGTGCACGGCGAGATGATGCTCAACACCATCGAACTGGTCTCCGGAGCGCGCCGGACCGTGTCGGAGTGCGTGGAGGACATCGCGCTCGCCTTCGACCGGGTCCTTCCAGTCACCGACCCGCTGCGCGTGGACCTGGCCTCAGCCGGTACCCACCCCTTCGCGGACCCATTGGTGCAGAAGGTGACCAATGCCGAGCGCTACGCCCGTCTGGTGGACCGCACCCGGCTGTGGGGTCATCAGATGCTCATCTTCGGCACCCACGTGCACGTCGGGGTCGAGGACCGGGCCAAGGTCCTGCCGATCCTCAAGGCGCTGCTCACCCGCACCGCCCACCTGCAGTGCCTGAGCGCATCCTCACCGTTCTGGGCGGGTGCGGACACGGGATACGCGGACAACCGGGCCATGATGTTCCAGCAGCTGCCCACCGCCGGCGCCCCTGAGCAGTTCAGCACCTGGGAACAGCTGGAGAGCTACACCGGGGACCTGGTGCACACCGGCGTCATCGAGGACTTCACCGAGATCCGCTGGGACGTGCGTCCCTCGCCACGACTGGGCACCATCGAGATACGGGCGTGCGACGCCGCCACGAACCTCACCGAGCTGGCCGGAATCGCGGCGCTGACCCAGTGCCTCGTGGAGTCCTTCTCCCGCACCCTGGACCGGGGCGAGGATCTCGACGCGATGCCAGACTGGTACGTCGCCGAGAACAAGTGGCGCTCGGCCCGCTACGGCATGGACGCGATCCTCATCGTCAACTCAGCCGGCGAGGAGGAGCTGGTGGGCGACACGGTGGAGCGGATGCTCACCGAGCTCACGCCAGTCGCCGAGGACCTGGGCTGCGCCGCCGAGCTGGACTCCGTGCGCGCCACCCTGGAGACAGGGGCCTCCTACCAGCGCCAGATCGCCGCCGTCAGAGCCTCACGACGGGCAGAGGGAGGCGGCCGTCAGGCTGCTGCTGGCCGAGGCCCGTGCCGGCAGGCCCCTGCGTCCCACCGAGGTGCTGTCGCTGGCGGCCAGGTCCTGACGAGTCCCCCGAGGCACGCCTCGCTTTTCTACACGAGAGCCCAGCCGCGGGCGCGGGTGCGCTGCTCCCAGAAGCTCCGGTAGGGGCCCTCCACCTCCACAAGGTCCTCGTGCCGTCCGCGCTGGGCGACGTGCCCGGCGTCGTCGAGAACGATCACCTGGTCGGCGGCGGCGATCGTCTCGAGCTTGTGGGCGATGACGATGAGTGTCGAGGTGCGTCGCAGCTCCTCCATGGCGGCCACGATGTTGGCCTCGTTCTCCGCGTCCAGGGCGCTGGTGGCCCTCGTCGAGCAGAACGATCGGCGCACGTTTGAGCAGTGCCCGGGCGATGGAGACGCGCTGGCGCTCGCCCCCGGACAGGGCACGCCCACCCTCTCCCACACGGGTGTCCCAGCCGTGTGGCAGCCGTTCGACGATCTCAGTGACGCCGGCCAGGTCCGCTGCCCAGCGAATCTGCTCGTCATCGGCCACCGGGTTGCCGATGCGGATATTGGCGGCCAGGGTGTCGTCGAAGAGGTAGACGTCCTGGAACACCATGGAGAGCTGCTCCATGAGCTGGGCGGTCGGCATGTCGCGCACGTCCGTGCCGCCCACCCGCACCGTTCCCGAGTCGACGTCCCAGAAGCGGGCCAGGAGCCGCGCGATAGTCGTCTTGCCGCTGCCGGAGGGCCCCACGATCGCGCACATGCTGCGCGCGGGACGTCCAGCGACACCCCATCCAGCACGGGCACGTCGGTCCGGTAGCCGAAGACGACGTCATCGAGTCCAACGGCGCCGGGGTCGGGCAGGTCGGTGCGGCCCTCGGGCTCGGCCGCGAGCTCGGCATCCATGACGGCATCGAGGTGGTTCATCATCTGGCGACGTTCCTCCATGCCCATGACGTTGGCGCCGATCTCATCAATCATGGTGGTGAAGCGCAGGCACATGCCGATAATGGCCACGGCCACGAGCGGTTCCATGGTGCCGCCGACGGCTCGCGAGGCCGTCAGGGTGATCAGGGCGACGATGATGACCTGACTGAGGGCACCATTGACGATGTTGCCCGCGGTCTCCCACCACAGGGCGCGTCCGGAGGCCCGGGCACCGTCGTCGAAGGCCGCGGTCAGGCGGCTGTAGCCGGTGGCGGCCCGGCAGGAGCGCAGGGCGCCCTGGCATCGGGCGATCTCGACCACCCGGGTGGCGAGCTCGCGCTCGGCGGGCTCGGAGATCGACTTTCCGTGGTCCAGCAGGCGGCGTGCGATACGGACGAACCCGGCGAGCACTGGCGCTGCGACCGTCAGCAGGAGGCCCAGGCGCCAGTCCCATGCCCACGAACCCGCCCAGACGACGACGCAGGCCGCAGTCGTGGAGGTGAGCCCTGTACATGAAGTGGGCGGCGGACTCTCCCAGCGACACCATCTCCTGACTGACGGCCCGGGACAGGGTTCCAGCGGAGTCGGAGGTGAACCAGCGCAGCGGGAGGCGAGCTATCTGGTCACCGACCGCGTGGTGGACATCGTGCATGAAGCCGAGCGCCCCGGACATGCCCTTGCGCTGTCCCTGGAACTCCAGCGCGGCCGCCCCGATGCCGAGGACGATCAGAATGAGGAGCCAGTTCCCGAAGGACAGGCCCCAGCGGGGCGCACCGGAACCCAGAGACACCGTTGCGGGCAGGAGTACCAGAAGCGCCAGCCCCACCGTCATCCCGTTGGCCGCCGCCAGGATGAGGCAGCTGCGTGTCTGCCGCCAGGAGGACTCGACCATGAGCCGGTGGAAGCGGGCCAGCAGCGAGCGGGTGCTGCGCGGGGAACCCGTACCGGCCGGCCCCCGGGTCACGGTGACGTCATCCGCCTCGTCCTCGGCACGAACCGAGTCGGGGCTGAGAGCCGGCGAGCTCGTAGAGCTCTTGGCGGTCTTCTCCGTGACCGGGGTCTCGACGTCGTCGAGCTCACCGGTCTGCCGCAGAAGAGCACGGTAGTGGGGCTCATCCAGCAGGTCGTCGTGGCTGCCGCAGGCCACGATGCGGCCACGGTCCATGACGGCGATGCGGTGGGCACCACGCACTGCGGCCGGACGGTGGGCGATGACCAGGACGGTGCGATCCTCCACCAGGGCGCTCAGAGCCTCCTGGATCTCAGCCTCGGACTCGGGGTCGGCCATGGCGGTGGCCTCGTCGAGCAGGATGACGGGGGTGTTCAGCAGGATGGCGCGGGCGATGGCGATGCGCTGCTCCTGCCCGCCGGACAGACCCGTGTCCTGTCCCAGAACGGTGTCGTAGCCGTCCGGCAGGGCCATGATCTCCTCGTCGATGCGGGCGACCCGGGCGGCGGCGCGCACCTGCTCCAGGTCGGCATCGGGGCGCCCGAGCGAGATGTTCTCCCGCACTGTGGTGCCCAGCAGCTGGGCGTCCTGGAGGATGAAGGAGACGGTGGAGTACAGGGTGTCCTCATCCATGTCGCGCAGGTCCACCCCGCCGATGCGCACGGCTCCCGCGTCGGGGTCAGCGAAGCGGGCGATGAGGGTGGCCAGCGTCGACTTGCCCGAGCCGGAGGGGCCAAGCAGAGCGGTGACGGTTCCGGGTTCCAGAATGAGGGAGGCGTCGTCGACGGCGAGGGTGTCCCCGTAGGAGAAAGAGACATGCTCGATCTCCACCCTCGCCGACTGGGGCCGCTCCGGAGAGTCCGATATGGGCAGCACGGGGTGTCGAGGACCTCGCACAGGCGCAGCGCCGCCGCTCCGGCCAGTTGGTAGGACCAGGAGATCGACGCGACGGTGGTGAGAGCACCGGGGAGGACCAGGGCGATGAGGGTGGTGGTCAGGGACCTGGGGAAGGGTGACCGTCCCGGCATGCATGAGCAGCGCCCCTCCACCGAGATTGACCAGGAGCAGCACAGGGATCAACACCCAGGTGAAGGACAGACAGGCGACGGTCACCAGGGGCATCGCCCAGGCCCGTAGAAGGAGGAGAACTCGTCGGCCGCAGTGAGGTAGGCCGAGTGGGCGCGCCCGACGCGGCCGAAGGCCTTGACCACGCCGATACCGGAGACGAACTCGACCATGCTGGAGGAGACCGCGGCCAGCTTGCGGTCCATCTCGACGGTTTTCTCATTCATGCCCCGTAGGGACGCGGAGTAGGTCAGCACGTAGAGGATGAGCGTGGACAAGGCCAGCAGGGCCAGGCGCCAGTCGATCCAGAAGGCGCAGATGAGAAGCGCCAAGGGGTGACGATGGCGTTGAGGCGCTCGACAGGGCCGTGGGCGATGACCGTGTGCACGGTGGTCGTCGTCCTGGACGGCCTTGCGGATACGTCCGGAGGTGGATTCGGTGAACCAGGCCAGTGGGGCGTGGGAGATGCGCTCGACGATGTCACGGCGCAGCCGGTCCCGCAGGGAGAGGTCGGCCAGATGGGTGATGAGCAGCGCCATGAAGTACAGGAGCAATCGTGCGGGAGTAGGCGCTCACAAGCACCATGACGGCACTGTGCACTCGCTGCGAGTCGGGACTCACGCCTGCCCGGTAGGCATCCAGGAGAATGTCGCCGAGCTGGACCAGCGCGATATAGGGCGCAACTGCGAGGACCGCGGAGAGAAGGACGAGAACCTGCCCGATCCGCAGCCTGATACGGATGGGGGCACCCAGGCGGGCGATGGCGGCCTGTCCCTCACGGGAGCGCTGGGCATTGCCCCCGTTCCCGTCTGTGCGCTCGCTTCCGGACCGCCAGAGTCGGCAGGGTGGGATTCGGCGGCGCGCTCGGCCGTAGGGGTCGACTCGGCGAGCAGTGGCGGGGACGTTACGGGCTGAGATGTCGTCGGCGGGGCCGACGGCGTTGTCTGCTTGCTCATCAGGAGCCTCCATCCAGTGCCAGATCTAATACTGAAAGGCCTTCAGTCCTGGTTAAGGTGCACCTTACTCGCTCTGCTGAACCACGGGCAACCATTCTGCGAACGCATTACGGTCTGGACCATGACACGACTGGGCAAGCCCACGGGCCCACGGCCCGGGTTCACGCGCGACGACGTGGTTGAGGCTGCGCTCGGGCTCGGCATCGCGGAGTTCACGCTCACCGCCGTGGCCAAGCGGATGGGCGTGGCGGTCTCCGGGCTGTACCGGACGATCTCCTCGCGTGAGGACCTCCTGGCCGCCTGCCTGGAACGGATCGCCGCGCAGGTCGACGTCCCCCGTTCCGAGGACAACTGGCCTGACGCGGTGCGAGCTCATGTCGAGTCCGTCTGGGGAATGCTTGAGGACTATCCCGGTCTGGCCGGTGTCATCATGAGGGTGCCCTGGGCGCATCAGCTCTTCGCCGGGCCGGTGTCCCAGGCGTGTCAGGTCCTGGTCGACGGAGGACTGGGGGCCGAGGAGGCCGGAGTGGTTCTGGACTTTGTGGGCGACACCGTCATCTCCACGCATGCACAGATCGAGATCATGCGCTCCCCCGTCGGACGCTCCGGGCTGCCCGCACCGACTGCAGGGCAGGAACCGGAACCGAGCGCCTTCTCCTCCGGCCGAGACGACTCCACGGGACTGGAGGAGGCGAGTCGGCTCGCGGCTACCAAGCGGGCACCGGATCTGCCGGAGGCGCTGACTCCGAACGAGAGCTGGCTGGACCGGGGCGGCCTGGACCGCAAGATCGAGATCATCATCCGGGGCGTCGCCGCCGGCCTCGACCTGAACGCGCCGGAGCCGGCTTCAGTGAATGTCAGCTGGCGTCAGTGAGCGATACTGACATCCAGCGGCATTCCTGAGTCTGGGGCGAAGCCCATGGGGCTGGGGGCCACGCCGGCGCGCACGGCCGCTGAGCCCAGGGCGGCGATCTGAGCGCCGTTGTCGGTGCAGAAGCGCAGCGGCGGCAGGCGCAGGGTGATACCGGCGGCCTCGCAGCGCCTCGGCGGCCAGGAGCGCAGGCGGGAGTTGGCGGAGTAGCCGCCTCCGACGACGAGCGTGTCGCAGTCGTTGTCCAGACAGGCCTGGACCGCCTTGGCCGTCAGGGGAGTCGTTGACGGCCTCGGAGAAGGCGGCGCAGACGTCAGCACTGGGGACCTCCTGGCCGGCGTCCTCCAGCGACTCGACGTAGCGGGCCACCGCGGTCTTGAGCCCGGAGAAGGAGAAGTCGTAGCGGTGACGCTCCTTGTCCTTACCGGCGGCCAGCCCCCGAGGGAAGCGGATGGCCGTGCGGTCCCCTCCTGGGAGAGCCGGTCCACGTGCGGGCCGCCGGGGTAGGGAAGCCCCAGGAGCCTGCCGACCTTGTCAAAGGCCTCTCCCGCAGCGTCGTCGAGAGTGCCACCGAGCTCGACGACGTCGGTGGCGATGTCTCGGATGCTCAGGAGATTGGAGTGCCCGCCGGAGACGATGAGGCCGATGAACCGCTCGGGCAGGGGGCCGTCAACCAGCTCGTCGACCGCCAGGTGCCCGATGACGTGGTTGACGCCGTAGATCGGCCTGTCCAGGCTCGCGGCCAGCGCCTTGGCGGCGGAGATGCCGACGGTCAGGGGAGCCGATGAGTCCCGGACCGGCGCACACGGCGACGGCGTCGACCTCACTCAGGTCGACGCCGGCCCCTATCCAGAGCGGCGTCGAGAGTGGGCAGGAAGGACTCCAGGTGGGCTCGCGAGGCGATCTCGGGGATGATCCCGCCGAAGCGCGCGTACTGGTCCATGGAGGTGGCGGTGACGTCGGCGAGGAGCTCGCGGCCGCGCACAAGGGCCACGCCGGTCTCGTCGCAGGTGGACTCGATGCCGAGGATGAGGGGGTCACTCACAAGCCCACAGCCTATCGCTTGCCGATGCAGGCGACGGACAAGGCCAGGCGAAGCGGGCACGGGCCGCGAGGCCGCCGTCACCGCTACCGTTGGGATGAGCCGACCGGGATGCGGTACAGGTGAGACGAATGAGGAGGCACTGCAATGACCGAGCCCGACAACCCGGGCCTTGTGGTGGGCGACGACGGCCTGGCCAGACCGGCCTGGGCGACCAGCGACCCGTTGCTGCGCGAGTACTACGACACTGAGTGGGGCATGCCGGTGCGCAACGAGCGGGGCGTCTTCGAGCGGCTGAGTCTGGAGGCCTTCCAGTCGGGCCTGTCCTGGGCCACGATCCTGCGCAAGCGACCGGCCTTTCGCCAGGCCTTCGTGGATTTCGATCCCAAGGCGGTGGCCGGCTTCGGGGAGGCGGACGTGGACCGACTGCTGGGCGATGCCACGATCGTGCGCAACCGGGCCAAGATCCTGGCCACCATCACCAATGCTCGCGCGACGCTGCGCCTTCGGGAGGCGAGTGACGTCGACGGCGGTCTGGCAGGCCTCGTGTGGTCGTTCCAGCCGGAGGCCACCCTGCGGCCGCACCGGCTCGCGGACATCCCCGCTCAGTCGCCTCAGTCAGCGGCCCTGTACCCGCGAGCTCAAGCGCCGAGGTTTCCGCTTCGTCGGTCCGACGACGATGCACGCCCTCATGGAGGCGATCGGGATCATCGACACCCACCTGGTCGGCTCCCACCGCCGCGGCACCTCCGGGGTGTGGGCATAGCCCAGCCTATGCCGCCTCCTTCGTTGATACCCTGGATGACACTCGCATCCGTGTTTCCTTCTCCTTCCATCGGTCTCGCCTCAGGAGGCACCGTGACCGTTCAGCTGCTGTCGTTGTCGGACAGCTCCACCGAGGAACCGGTGCCCCTGGCCCGGGCAGAGGCGGTCCTGTGCGACATGGACGGCACGCTGGTGGACTCCTCGGCTGTCGTGGAGTCGATGTGGAGCTCCTTCGCCCGTGATTACGGCATGAGTGAGCGCTTCGACGAGATCATGGCCTACTCCCCGGCCGTACCGGCATCGACACGATCCGCCGGTTCCTGCCGGACCTGGCGGCGGAGGCAGGACGCCATCCACGAGCGCTTCGCCCGGGAGGAGATCGTGCGCACGGCGGGGAGGATGGCGGAGATCCCCGGCGCTGCGGCTCTGGTGACCGCACTCATCGAGGTCGGTGTTCCTCTGGCCCTGGTGACCTCTGCTCCGATTGAGCTCATGCGGGTGCGCATGGAGGAGGCCGGGGTCCCCATTCCCTCCGTCGTCGTCTCCGCTGAAGACGTCGAGCGCGGTAAAGCCGGACCCCGACGCCTACCCTCATGGCCGCCGAGCTCCTGGGGTACCGATCGCCTCCTGCCTGGTGCTGGAGGATGCCGCCTCCGGTTATATCGCCGCCCAGCGCGCCGGCGCCCAGATCCTCCCTCGTGGGCGACGGCGTCCCCGGGAGGCCGATCCGAGCACACCGCGGATCCCCGACTTCACCGGGGTCAGTGTCACCATCGACGGCTGGCGCCCGACGTCGAGCCGGGCATTCTTCGCGTGGCCCTACGGAATTTCTGTTGGTGTACGCGAAGAATGCCCCGGCTCGGCGTATGAGGCAGGTCAGAGGTCAGTGGGCGTGCTGGCCCTTCCACAGGGCATGACCGAGGTCCCGGTTGAGGCGTGAGATGACCTCGAGCGGCACCGACTTGGGGCACACGGCTGCACACTCACCAATGTTGGTGCAGCCGCCGAAGCCCTCGGCGTCATGCTGATTGAGCATGCTCACCACACGGGCGAGACGCTCGGGCTGGCCCTGCGGCAGCAGACCCAGGTGGGAGATCTTCGCTCCCGTGAACAACATGGCCGAGGCATTGGGGCAGGCGGCCACGCAGGCACCGCAGCCGATGCAGGCGGCGGCCTCGAAGGCGGCGTCGGCCCTCTCCTTCTGCACGGGTACCGAGTGGGCCTCGGGGGCACCACCGGTGTTGACCGAGATGTAACCGCCGGCCTGGACGATGCGGTCCAAGGCGGAGCGGTCCACGATGAGGTCGCGCAGCACCGGGAACCCGGTGGAGCGCCACGGGCTCAATCGTGATGGTGGAGCCGTCGCTGAAGGAGGGGTCCTCCGCCAGGTGGCGCATGTGCAGCTGGCAGGTGGTGGAGCGGATCGGCCCGTGGGCCTGCCCGTTGATGACCACGCCGCACTGACCACAGATACCCTCGCGGCAGTCGGAGTCGAAGGCCACCGGCTCCTTGCCCTCGGCGAAGAGCTGCTCGTTGAGCAGGTCGAGGACCTCGAGGAAGCTCATGTGCCTCGATCCCGCTCATGGCGTACTCCTCGAAGTGGCCCTTCGAGTCCTTGTTCTTCTGGCGCCAGATCTTGAGCTTGATGTTCACTCTGTAACTCCGCTGCTTGAGCTCGATGTCCTTGTAGACGAGGTCCTCCTTGTGGAGGATCGGCGGACGTTCTCCCCGCCCCACTCCCAGGCGGCGACGTAGAGGAACTCGTCGTCATGCCGCAGGGGCCTCACCCCTCAGGCGTCTGGGACTCCGCCCGGAAATGGCCGCCGCAGGACTCACGCCTGTGCAGGGCGTCGATGCACATGAGCTCGGCCAGCTCGAAGAAGTCCAACAGCCGCCCGGCCTTCTCCAGGGCCTGGTTGAGCTCATCGGCCTGGCCCGTGATGCAGGGCATCGCGCCAGAACTCCTCCTTGAGGGCCCGTATCTGCTTGATGGCGTCGCGCAGGCCGTCGTCGCGGCGCTCCATGCCGCAGTACTCCCACATGATGCGCCCCAGCGCCATGTGGAAGTCGTCCACGCTGCGGGAGCCCCGCAGGGCCATGAGGCGGGCGACGCGTTCCTCGACGGACCGCTTGGCCTCGGCGATCTCGGGGCGTTCGGATCGACCTTGCCCAGGCGCAGCATGTCCGCCAGGTAGTCGTTCATGGGTGTCGGGCAGGGACGAAGTAGCCGTCGGCCAGCCCCTGCATGAGGGCCGAGGCACCCAGGCGGTTGGCGCCGTGGTCGGAGAAGTTGGCCTCTCCGGCGATGTAGAGGCCGGGGACGTTGGACTCAGGTCGTAGTCCACCCACAGGCCACCCATCGTGTAGTGCACGGCGGGGTAGATGCGCATGGGGACCTCATAGGGATCGTCCCCGGTGATGCGCTGGTACATCTCGAACAGGTTGCCGTAGCGGGCGGAGACGGCGTCCCTGCCCAGGCGGCCGATGGCCTCGGAGAAGTCCAGGTAGACACCGCGCCGCATCATGCGCTCGTTGCCGTTGGGGTCCCGCTCCTTGATGGCCGGTCCCACGCCGCGGCCCCTCGTCGCACATGTTCTTGGCCTGACGCGAGGCGATGTCACGCGGCACGAGGGTTCCCGAAGGCCGGGTAGATGCGTTCGAGGTGGTAGTCACGCGCCTCCTCGGGGATGTCGCGCGGGTCCTTGTCGCAGTCCTCAGCCTTCTTGGGCACCCAGATGCGTCCGTCGTTACGCAGCGACTCACTCATGAGGGTGAGCTTGGACTGGAAGTCACCGGACTGAGGGATGCAGGTGGGGTGGATCTGCGTGTAGCAGGGGTTGGCGAAATAGGCGCCCTTGCGGTGCGCGCGCCAGATGGCGGTGGCATTGCAACCCATCGCGTTGGTGGACAGGAAGAACACGTTGCCGTAGCCGCCGCTGGCCAGCACGACGGCGTCGGCCAGGTGGGTCTCGATCTTCCCGGAGACCATGTCGCGGGTGACGATGCCCGCGGGCACGGCCGTCGACGATGATGAGCTCGACCATCTCGTGGCGACGGAACTCCTTGACCGTGCCGGCGTGCACCTGACGCTCCAGGGCCTGGTAGGCGCCGATGAGGAGCTGCTGGCCGGTCTGTCCGCGGGCGTAGAAGGTGCGGGAGACCTGCACGCCACCAAAGGAGCGGTTGTCCAGCAGGCCGCCGTACTCACGGGCGAAGGGGACGCCCTGGGCCACGCACTGGTCGATGATGTTGGCCGAGACCTCCGCCAGGCGGTAGACGTTGTCCTCACGGGCGCGGTAGTCGCCGCCCTTGACCGTGTCGTAGAAGAGGCGGTAGGTCGAGTCGCCGTCGTTGCGGTAGTTCTTCGCGGCGTTGATACCGCCCTGGGCGGCGATGGAGTGCGCCCGGCGAGCCGAGTCCTGGTAGAAGAAGACCTTGACGTTGTAGCCCTGCTCACCCAGGGAGGCGGCAGCGGCGCCGCCCGGCCAGGCCGGAGCCGACGACGATGATGTCAGCTTGCGGCGGTTGGCGGGGTTGACGAGCTTGGCCTCGAACTTGCGCTGCTCCCAGCGCCTGTCGATCGGGACGGAGTGCGGGGCCTTGGTGTCGGCGATCTTCTCGCCCTCGTAGTACAGGCCGTCGATAAGTTCAGTCATAGTCGTTCACTCTCAGTGGGTCGCCGCAACACACTCGGCGAAGTGCTCGGCGGAGGAGCCGATCGCGTCACAGAACTGCGGGTAGTAGTCGGCAGCGGTCATGGGGGCGTCGACACAGCCGAAGAGGATCGCCGTCGGACGGCCATGAAGCCGGCGAACAGCGCGAAGGCCACGACGAAGGCGATCAGCCGGATGAAGGGGATGGTGCCTCCTCGCACCGCGCCCAGCGTCTGGAGGGCGGACCATACGCCGTGCCACACGTGCAGACACAGGGCCGCCAGCGCGATCGCGTAGATGAGCCATACCCACCACAGCTGGAAGCCGTAGTACATGTTGAGGTAAGCGCGTCCATGCACGTACTGGCCCCCCGGGCGTCGGTGACAGGGTGGTGAACTGCAGGATGTGCCAGATGATGAACAGCAGCAGGATGACACCGCCCCAGCGCATGGTGCGCATGGCGTAGCGGGAGGCGAAGTACTCGGCGCCGGGCTTCTTGACGGCGTACTTGTCATTGCCACGAGCCCGCTTGTTGCGCACCCACAGGTGGAAGGCGCTGCCGGCGTGAACCAGGAGACAGGCCATGAGCGCCAGGCGGAGGATCCACAGGACGCCGCCATGAGGCATGATCGGCATCGAGCAGCGCTCGCAGGAACACGGCGTAGTGATCGTAGGCGACCTCACCCTCGAAGTAGTGAAGGTTGCCGTAGGCGTGGAAGAGGACGAAGAACAGGAACACCAGCCCCGAGATCGCCATCATGCGCTTCATGAAGACGGTCGTGGAGAAGGCGGTCCGCCTCTTCAGGGAAGGAGCAGATGTTTTGGCCACGGCAAAAGGCTGCCGCGCTCAGGCACCCATTGGTCCCATCCGGGCTCCACCAGCGCAGATACGTCGATCATCCGCAGAATCGTGGGGATTTCGTCAGGCCTCAACTTCGGATTCAACGCCGCTGAATATGCGTCAGCACGACCTGAGGCCGCACCTTTTTCGTCATGAGGGTGTCAGACAAATCTGTGAGGTCTCAGACAATCGGGCCATTCGAGGCAAAGGACCGTGTTTAAGGCCGGCACCTGCCGTGGCTATCTAACCTTCGTCGACCGTTGCAATCCTCCTGGTCGGAAATAGCGGTCCATCCGGCTCAGCCCACCCGTCTGTTCCGGGTCACTCCGAGGTCGTCTCTCTGACTTCATGGGCTTCGCTCGTCCCGACCGGGCCCAGGCGCGGGCGCAGCGTCAACCGCATGACCACGGCGTCCTCGGGCGGCGCCTGGTAGTAGCGGCGACGTCGGCCGATGGGAACGAACCCGTGCCTGGCATAGAGCCCGCTGGGCGGACTCACGTTGGACTGGCGCACCTCCAGCAGGACGTCGGGACAGCCTGTCCTTCGAGCAGTGCCCACGAGCTCGGCGAGCATGCGAGGCCAGTCCTCGGCCGCGCCGCTGGGATCGGTGGCGATGGTCAGCAGGTCGGCGCTGGTCAGGCCGCCGGCGTGGTAGAGCCCGGCGTATCCCAGGAGCCGCGGCTGCATCCTTCCAGCGTCTGCACCGGTCTCCACAGCGGCATCATCGGACTCGATAACGACGTAGCGGCGGTCGGCCTCAGCTCCCTGGGAGGCCTCCAGCTCGGTGGCCAGCAGGCCTCGGCTCCAGGCCTCGGCCCCGAACAGCTCGCTCTCAAGGCGGGCGATGGCATCCAGGTCCCCCTCGGCCATCTCCCGCAGCCCAGGTGCCAGTCCTGCGTTCTTCGCCTCCGGACATCTGAGTCACCCTGGGACCACGTTCAGCGCACGCGCTTGCGGGCAGCGGGCACCTGCACATCGGCGTGGCGCAGGTAGAGCGGCTTTCGTGCCCAGCTCCTCACCGCGGTCCAGACGGGCCAGGGCGATGCGCACCTGCGTCAGAGCGTCACCGGAGACGGGGGCGAGCGCCTCGTGGCAGGAGGCCAACTCCGCCAGCTCGGGGTAGAGGGCGACGCCGGAACCGGCCACGACGTCGACGTTTCCGTCCGCACCGACCTGCCCGGTGCCCTGCTCGGCAACGCGTTCGGCGACCTGGGCCGGAGGGCAGACACCGACCCTCGGTCAGGCGGGTGACATCGTCGGGTCCCGTTGGCGCGGAAGAGTGCCGCGTAGACCTCCCGCCTGCGGGCGTCGGTAGCAACCAGGACGACGGGGCCCGCTCGACACCGTGGGCTCCGAGCTCGTCGAGGGCTCGGCGGGCGACGGCGTCGAGGCTGGAGACACCGTGAACGGGAGTCCCGGTGCGCCCGACGACCTCTGGCCGTCACCAGTCCGGCCCGCAGCCCGGTGAAGGGGCCGGGTCCCGGTGGCGGCGACGACAGCGTCCAGCTGATGGTCGGCCACGTCCGGCACGGACAGGGCCGCGGAGAGCATCTGCCCCAGGGACTCGGCGTGACGTCGGGTGTCAGCCAGCTCGGCCTGACTCAGCACTCGCAGGGCGCGTCGGCCGGTGGCTGAGTCGGTGTCCGCGGCGTCGACGGCCTCGGCCGTGTCGACAACCGCGAGCTGTGTCCCCAGGGAGGAGTCGATGGAGAGGATTCGCACCGGGCCAGCCTATGCCCTCGGGTCCCGGGATAGTTGGCGCGGCTCTCGGGATCGTGTCACCCAGGGTCTCGCCGCCAGTCGTGCCTGTACCGGCATCGCTCGGTCCCGTCTCCGAGGAGAGACAGGTCGATGGCTGCGCGGGGATGCCCCGCCGTACCGCGACGCCCTCGCTCGTCGGGCTCGTCCCGGCTGAGTCGGTCGGCGCGCTCGGCCATGTCGGCGCGGTTGCGGGCCTGGCGCAGCGGCGCGGTCACCTTGCGCTCGTGGCGGACCGTGATGATGACGGTGACGATCCCGACGACGACAACCGCCAGGGACCGGCCCCCAGATCGCCCAGCCGCCCGTGGCGGAGCGCGCCTCGCTCTGCGTGACGGCGGTCTTGGGCTTGGAGCCGCGCGCTCGCGCAGGATCTCCCCGTAGTCGCTGAGCTCGATGGGCCCTGCCAGGCGTCGGGTGGCGGCCTCCCCCAGCGCCGTCACCGTGGTACCGCGTAGCGAGTACCAGGCGTTGGCATTGCGGTCGTGGATGAGCTGGGCGTCGCCCATCTGGTCGACGTCGATGGCCAGGTCGTCGTCGAACACGGGAGTGCAGGTGGCGCGCCCCTTGTCCTCGACGACCTCGAGCAGGCCGACGGGCTTTGCCGGCGGCGGAGACGGTCGCGGCCCAGTCCCCGGTGTCGACGGGCTGGGCGGAGGGCTGGGAACCATCGAGGAAACCGGGCGCCCAGGCGTAGACGCTCCTTAAGTCTCCGACCGTGATCTCACCCTGCTCACCGGTGCTCTGGCGCACCTGGGCGACACAGTCGCTCTCCATGAGGGACTTGGCCGAGCTGCGCGAGTCAGCGCCCGCTGAGCCTGCCGAGCCATCCGTCGGGCTCCCGGCGGGAGCGGCCGGCGTGGTCTGGGCCGTCGAGTCGTGAGGTGGCAATGTCGCCGGCGCCGGTGGACGGCGGGTCCGTGGCGGCCCGTGCCGCTCCCGCTACCAGGAGAGTGACGGACAGAAGGGCGATCACGAGCACGAGGCCGGCAAGGCTCGCCAGGTGCCCACGGCGCCAGGCGCGCGAGATGGGAATCGCGTCGCAGACCGGTGCAACCGGAGAAGGCGTGTTCACAGTGGCGCTCCAGGCTGGTAGGAGGTGACAGCGGCCAGCGGGCTCAGGTCGACGCTCAGCCCATCGCGGGCCGAGGGTACGTACGACGACCGTCCGCCTGCCGTCGTCGACCTCGCCCAGATCCACGACCGGATCCTCCGTTGCCGAGCCATCCGGACGGGATCGGAGCGGCCTGGACTGCGCGGGCGCCCGAGCTGCGACGGCGCCGTGAGGGCGAAGCACCTCGATCTCCAGGCGGTCGGGGCTCAGGGCCTCCACCTTCTCCTCACCCCACTCGACCAGGGTGACCGACCGCTCCAGGGAGGAGTCCAGGTCGAGCGCGTCGATCTCCTCCAGGGAGGCGATCCGGTAGGCGTCGACGTGGATGAGGTCGGGGCCCCTTCGGACAGTGAGGGGTGCACGCGAGGCGATGATGAAGGTGGGCGAGGAGACGCGGCCACGCACTCCCAGGGCCGCGCCGACGCCCTGAGCCAGTGTGGTCTTACCGGCCCCCAGGCCCACCGGAGAGCATGACGAGGTCGCCGGCCCCGCAGCAGGAGAGCCAGGCGGGCGCCAAGGGCTCGAGTCTCATTGGCGTCACCGGTGGTGACGGTGATCTCGGAAACGGTCTCAGGTGCATGTGGTGCACCGCTCAGTGTCCTCCTCATCCGTCCAGGGGAGTCGGTGATACCCGACGTCTGCCGTCCTCTAGGGCGAGCGTAGTCGCCACCGGCCTCGGCTCCGACGTAGCAGCGCGGGATACGAGCGCCGAGCCGGGTCACGATCTCGTAGTTGATGGTGCCGCAGGCCTAGCGCCCACTCATCCACCGTGGGCACGGCCTCCTGCTCCGAAGGCGTCCGGGGCGCCCCAGAGCACGGCGGTGTCCCCGACCTGAGCCGGTGCCGGCAGGGAGGCGCCGGTCTCATCCTGGGCCGGGACCGAGGTCGATGACCACCTGATCCATGCATACCCGGCCCACGATGGCGGTCATCATGCCGCCCGATCGCCCACCGGACCGGTCGAGCTGGCAGCACGGGGGACGCCGTCGGAGTAGCCGAGCGGGACGAGTCCCACCCAGCGGTCGGTGGGGGCGCTCCAGGTGCCTCCGTAGGAGACGGCCTGTCCGACGTCGATGCGTTTGACCTGCACCAGCTCGGACTCCAGGCGCATAGCCGGCCGCAGCCCGAGCTCGGCACCGGTGGTCACGGACGGGGCGGGGCTCAGTCCCGTACAGGCCGATTCCCACTCGCACCAGGTCCATGCGAGCCTCCGGGTGCCACAGGAGCCCTCCGGTAGCGGCCAGGTGGTGGATGGACGGGGTCAGGCCCGCCTCCCACGCACGATCCGCTCGGCCTGCCGGTACCGCGCAGGTGCTCCTCGGTGGAACCGCTGGTGGGCTCGTCGGCGCGGGACAGGTGGGACCACAGGCCGACGACGTCGACCGCCCCTCATCCACTGCCCGTCTCAGCGCGGCGGCCAGAGCGGGCAGGTCCTCGGCCATGGCGCCGCCGCGCGACATACCGGTGTCGACCTTGAGGTGGAGGCGCGCCGTCGTCGCCTGCGCCCGGGCCGCAGCCGCCAGGGCCTCGAGCTGGGACAGGGTGGAGACAGAAAGGTCCAGGTCTGCCTCGAGGGCGGCGCGCAGGGGTGAGTCCTCGCAAGCCGCCCCGGGCGGGATCCATAACGGGCAGGAGCCAGCTGAGGACCCGGGGAGCCTGCCCGGAGGGCTCCTCAACGGGCCGAGCCACGCCGGCCTCATCGAGAAGTGCGCGCAGGGTGAGGGCCTCGGCGAGCTGGGCCACTCCCAGCCAGGAGGCCCCCGCGGAGAGGGCCGTCAGGGCGATCGGCCCCAACCCATGACCGTAGGCATCGGCTTTGACCACGGCCATCCACGGCACACCCGCCGTCTGCGCCAGGAGCCGTCCGTTGTGGGCCACGGCCTCCAGGTCGATGACGGCTCGGGAGGTGGCCGCTGCGGGCAGCGCCGACCGGTCAGGCCCGGTTGTCCGTGGTGGTGGACGAGATCGTTGCTGCTGGGTCCGTTGAGGTGGTCACGGCGCGATTGTCGCACTGGGTGGCCGGTGGCGAATCTGTTTGCTCGCGCACTCGACCATCCGCACCGCCCGGTTGACGCCGGTGGGCCGCCATGGCTCAGTGGTGCGGGACCGCCTGAAGCCAGTTGAGCTCGAGGCGGGCCGGACCGAGGGGATGAGGCGATGTCGAGGGCGGCGACCGGGTGCCCACCAGCGCCGACAATGCCGGCTCCTTGAGGCACTGCGGCGGCGTAGGCACCGGCGAGCGCGTGCAGCCTGACACCTGCGGCCACCGAGTCGAGCACGGCATCAACCATCGGGGCCTGCAGACCTCCGGCCAGGTGCCGGACGCCGAGTCCGCATCCGCAGGTGCATCGTGGCTGCATCTGCCGTCCCCCGCTCCCAGCGGGCGGCGACTCCGGCCAGGACAGCGCCCAGGACGCCGGCGAGCACGTCCCCGCTTCCGGCGGTCGCCATCCAACCTGGTCCGCAGTCCACGCTGACCAGAGGATGGTCAGGGACCGCAATGAGCGTGGTGGCACCCTTGAGCAGGACAGTGGCGCCGGTGAGGCGGGAGAGCTCCCGGACGGCGCGGGCAGGGTGAGCCTCAACACGATCGCGATCCCACCCACGAGGGCGCCTCCGCGGGCGTCTCCGCTGCCCCGCCAGTGCGTCGTCAGGAGGGTGGCGGCCTCACCGGCGTGCGGGGTCAGGACGTGAAGCGGCGTGCAGCGCAGGCCCCCGGTGAGGAGCTCAGCCAGGATGCTCAGCGCGCCGGCGTCGATGACGGCAGGCAACCCGACCGCCGCTGCACTGGCAGCGCTCCCGGTTGTCCTCTCACCCACCCCGGCATCGTCGGTATCGTCGGCATCATGGCCGCTCCTGCTGCCGCGCGCGGGAGCGAAGGTGGGACTCAGGACGTCCCGCAGCTCCTCGGTCCTGGCGGTGTCGTCAGGGTCGATCCCCGGTCCCAGGACGAGCGCCTGGCTGCGTCCGACGGCTGGGGACGACCTCGGGGCCGAGCCGCCAGAACAAGGTCCTCCACGCGTCTAGGCGCGGCCAGGCGCACCATGCCGGCTCCGGCGCGCACCGCGCCGTTGGCGGCCAGGACGGCCGCACCCGGGTAGGTCTCGCTGCCGGCCCACAGGCCGACAACGCCGCGAGTGTACTTGTGGTCGTCGGTGCCGGGCTCGGGAACGGATCGCGACAGGTAGTCCCCGAGGGCGCCATCGACGGGACGGCGGGCGATGGCTGGCTCGTCGGTGCGGGTAGCCCGAGGGGAACGACCTCGACGACGCCGCACAGGTGCCGGGCCGGGAGACAGGCACAGGCATCTTGAGACAGGTGAAGGTGATGGTGCGGTCGGCGGCGAGGACCGGACCATCGACGGTGCCGTCGTCGACGCCAGTTCCGCTGGGCAGGTCGACGGCGACGACGCGCAGCGGGCGCCTGCCCGGTGACCCGGCCGCGATGAGCGGGGCGATGAGAGCGGCTGCGTCGGGACGCAGCGGCCCGGTGGCCCCGATGCCGGTGAGTCCGTCGAGGACGAGTCCCCATGAACGAGGGAAGGCCTCGACGGCGGCGATGGCCTCAGCACCGTCCCAGTCAGCTCGCTCATCGCTGCGGTAGCCGGCGCCGTGGATGATGACGCCGTGGCTGCGGGCCTCCTCAAGGGCGACGGGGTGGGGGTGCTCGGTGGCCAGGACGGCGGTGACCGCACAGCCGTTGTGTGCCAGCAGGCCTCCGGCCAGGAGGGTGTCGGCCCCTGTTGTGCCCTCCGCCGACCAGGAAGTACCGGCGCCCCCTGAGATCCACCCCGGACTCACGTAGGCTCCGCCCCTGTCGGCTGATACCCTGACGACGTTGCCGGTGAGCCCGGTGACGCCGGGAGGCCGGAGAGCCCGGCTCCCGGCGGGGCTGGCCGGGGCAGAAGGGCGCGTAGGCGGGCCGGGCAGGGGCAACCGCAGCGCCGGGAGCCATGGGGCCCCTGACGCAGCTCGCGCAGGGCGGCCCGGGCCACCGCGTGAGCGGCGGCTCTCATGTAGCGGTCGGTGCCCGCGGTGACAGGCGCTTCCGCCGCCGCGATCTCCCTGGGCCGGCCAGGCGCAGGTCATGGGATCGATGACGTCGTCGGAACGCGTGAAGTCGTTGAGTCACTCACCTGTCCCATTGTCCTCCGCTCATCACTCCTCGCTCCCTCCAGCAGGTTCTGAGACGGAAGGTTTCAGAAAATGAGACGTCTCGTGAGTCGGTGCCGCATCTTCGAGCACGAGGAAAGTTGTCCTTCCAGAAGTCAGGCGGCGCGTTCAGCCCTCACTCCCGCTCACCCGGCACAATGGCCGAGTGATCCGCGCAGTAGGGACTGACCTGGTCGACGTCACCCGCCTCGAAGGCTACATGGACCGGGTACCCGGCCTGCGCGAACGTCTCTTCACCCCCGCGGAGCTGTCGGTCTGCCGGAAGCGGGCCGCCTCCCTGGGAGCGCGACTGGCCGCCAAGGAGGCGGTTCTCAAGGCACTGGGATCGGCCTACGCCGAGCTGGGGCTGGATGCGCCTGAAGGGTGGGGCTACAAGGACATCGAGGTGACCTCGACCCCCGGCACCCCGCCGCGGCTACGCCTGACCGGGGCAGCCGCGATGGCCGCGCGCCAGGCCGGCATCGGCCACTGGCACCTCTCACTGGCCCACGACGGCGGCATGGCGCAGGCCTTCGTCGTCGCCCAGGCCGACCACGTCGACAACGACGACAACCTGGCCCTGTCCTCCCAGCGCTCCGAGGCTCGCGTCAAGCCGCAGGTCAAGTCCCTGCGCCCGGCCCTGTAGACGCCGAGCCCCGGAAGATCCGGGGCTCAGCGCGGCTGAGGGGTGACTCGCCGTCGGACCTACTCGACAGTCACGGACTTGGCCAGGTTGCGGGGCTGGTCGATGTCCAGGCCCTTGGCCCCGGCCAGGGCGGCGGCAAAGACCTGCAGCGGGACCACGGTGAGCAGCGGCCACAGGATCGTGGGGTGGCGGGTACCCGGATGATGTGGTCGGCGAAGGGCTCGACATCGACGTCGCCCTCCTCGGCGATGACGATGGTGCGGCGCCGCGGGCCCGGATCTCCCTGGATGTTGGAGATGACCTTGTCGTGCAGGACGGGGCGGCGCGGAGTGGGCACGATGACGAAAACCGGCAGACCCTCCCTCGATGAGCGCGATCGGGCCGTGCTTGAGCTCACCGGCGGCGAAGCCCTCGGCGTGGACGTAGGCGAGCTCCTTGAGCTTGAGCGCGCCCTCCAGCGCCACAGGGAAGCCGACGTGGCGGCCCAGGAACAGGAAGGAGGACCTGTCCGCCAGCTCAGCGCCCAGGTCACGCACCCCTGGCCTCCTGGCTGTCCAGGACGTGCTGGATACGGTCCGGCATGGCAGCGAGGTTGTCCAGGTACTCGGCGACCTCGTCGGGCCACTTGTTGCCGCGCAGCTGGGCCAGGTAGAGACCCAGCAGGGTAGCAGGCGGTGATCTGGGCGAGGAAGGCCTTGGTGGAGGCCACGGCGACCTCGGGGCCGGCATGGGTGTAGAGGACGGCGTCGGCCTCGCGGGCGATGGTTGAGCCGTAGGTGTTGACGATGGCCAGGGACCTTGCTGTCCCTGCTCACGGGCGTGGCGCACCGCCTGGATGGTGTCCATGGTCTCGCCGGACTGGGAGATGGCTACGGTCAGCGTCTTCTCACTGACGACCGGGTCGCGGTAGCGGAACTCGTGGGCAAGCTCGACCTCAACCGGGATGCGGCACCAGTGCTCAATGGCGTACTTGGCGACGTGCCCGGCGTAGGAGGCGGTGCCGCAGGCGATGACGATGATCTTGTCGACGCTGCGCAGGACGGCCGGGTCGATGCGCATCTCGTCGAGCTGGAGCTCGCCGCGCTCGTCGACGCGACGCGCAGGGTGTCGGCCACGGCGGTGGGCTGCTCGTGGATCTCCTTGTCCCATGAAGGTGTCGTAGCCGCCTTGACGGCGGCGGAGGCGTCCCAGGTGACCCTCCCAGGGTCTTGGGCTCGACGTCGTTGCCGTCCTTGTCCCAAACGTGCACGGCGTCGGCGGTCAGGAGGAGGACCTGGTCGTCGTCGACCTCGGCGGCCTTCTTGGTGAAGGCGACGAAAGCGGCGACGTCGCTGCCCGGGAAGTTCTCACCCTCGCCCAGGCCGATGACCAGCGGGCTGGAACGGCGAGCGGCGACGATGGCCGCAGGGGCCAGGTCGCTGACGGCCAGGAGCGCGAAGGTGCCCTCGAGACGGTCGGTGACGGCCTGCATCGAGGGCGACCAGGGAGCTCGGCGACCCGGGCGGGTCGGAGGCGGCGGACGGGTCCTGACGCAGACGCTCAGTGAAGTCGATGTCCAGGACGTGGGCGACGACCTCGGTGTCGGTGTCGGAGAGGAGCTCGCGCCCGGCAGCCTCGACCTCCTCGCGCAGCGGACGGAAGTTCTCGATGATGCCGTTGTGGACCACGGCGAGGGTGGCCGGCGCGATGAGGGGTGGGCGTTGACCGTCGTCGGGCCCGCCCGTGAGTGGCCCAACGGGTGTGTCCGATGCCCTGCGGTGGCGGGGGGCCGGCGGGTCGCCTCAGCAGCTCGCGCAGGCCGGCGAGCTTGCCCGCCTCCTTGACGACGATCCAGGCCGGCGGGCCCCGACCAGGGCGACGCCCGCGGAGTCGTATCCGCGGTACTCCAGACGGCCGAGGCCGTCCATGCAGAACAGTAAGAGAACGGGAGGAACCAGTTTCAGTCAAAGGGCCGACGTGGCCGACAATTCCACACTGGTCCGATCGAATCATGCTGACGCGGCGTTGACAACGAGCGCAGGGGCCACGTCTGGTGTGATGTCGGTGTTCTCAAAGACTCCTCGGACCGGGCCTCGCATGTCCCGTTACCGATCTCACGGTTGATATCCGGTCGATACCCCGCAGATACTCGCCGAGTCCGCTTCGATTCTCAGGGGATTGTCCGCAGAGTCACCTCTTTTTGCGACACTGTGTCGGTGATCTCCGAGCTGAGCGGACCGAGCGACCTGGGTATCCCAGGTGCCTCGCCCTATATCGAGCTGGACCGCGACCAGTGGTCCGCCCTGGCATCCTCGGCGCCACTGCCGTTGACCCAGGCCGACGTCGAGAAGCTGCGGGGTCTGGGAGACCCCTATCGACCTGGCCGAGGTGGATGCCGTCTATCGCCCGCTGACCGCGCTGCTGGAGGACTACATCGCCACCTCGCGCGAGCGCGCGCACCGCACCGGCGCCTTCCTGGGGGTGAACGAGCCACCTACGCCCTTCGTCGTCGCGGTGGCCGGATCGGTCGCCGTCGGCAAGTCGACGACGGCGCGACTCATCGCCCACCTGCTCACCCGTTTCCCGGACACGCCCCGAGTGGACCTGGTGACCACCGACGGTTTCCTGCTGCCCAACCGGGTCCTTGAGGAGCGCGGCCTCATGGCCCGCAAGGGCTTCCCCGAGTCCTACGACCGCCGCGCCCTGCTGGACTTCGTGGCGGCCGTGAAGTCCGGCAGCGAGCGCGTCCAGGCACCGGTCTACTCCCACACGGTCTACGACATCGTGCCGGAGCGGCACGTCACGGTGGAAGCGTCCCTGACATTCTCGTCCTGGAGGGCTCAGCGTCCTCCAGCCCGCCCCGCGAGGCTCCCGGCCGGGGGCCTCGACCCTGGCGGTGAGCGACTTCATCGACTTCTCGATCTACGTCGACGCCGACCCGGGCGACATCCGCCGCTGGTACCTGGACCGGTTCCTCACTCTCAAGCACACGGCCTTCACCCAGCCGGGCTCCTACTTCCGGCGCTTCGCCGAGATCCCCGACGACGTGGCCCTGGCTGGGGCGAACGAGATCTGGGAGAGCGTCAACCTGGTCAACCTGCGCGAGAACATCGCTCCTACCCGTGGCCGGGCCACCCTGGTCCTGACCAAGGACGCCGAGCACCGTATGAGCCGGGTCCTGCTGCGCAAGTCCTGACTCCTCATCGTCATGCTGTGACCGAGGCGGGCGGGGCGGTCGGCCCATGGCCGGTGGCCCGAGGCTCGCGAGTACCGCTTGGTCGCTGCGGTAGTTCCCAGCACGCACCACCAGGAGTCAGAAGGGGACGGATGTCCACATCTGTAACAAAGGCTCAGATCGTTCTCGTACTGACGGAGCGCAACCGCATGATTCCAAGGCCTTCATCACAAGGCCTGGGGGCTGGAAGTCCTTTGTCACAGATCCGGACACCAACAGGTAGATTCCTCCGAAGAGTCCGGCGCAGCGGACCTACCAGGCCCCCTCGATCAGCGCGCGCACCGAGCAGCCCATGGCCTCCACCAGTGATGCTCACCCAGGTGGTCCGGGACGATCCGGGAGACATCGATGATCGTGGGCTCGCGCGGCGTTGATCTCGAGGGCGCTACCGCAGCGAGCTGCTCACCCACCGACTGCCGACGTCACCCAGCGTTAACAGCGTGATGGCGGCGCCGATCTAATCTCAGAAAACACTCATATCCCGCTCCTGCGACAAGATTAACGAAGATCGTCGACAGCCTTAATAAAAACCTCTGGACGTTCAGAGTGAATATCGTGACCGCTTTTAATGTTGTCAACTAGAGTATTACGAGAGAGAAGCGAATGAACATGCGACGCGTCACGATCATCCATGGCACCGAGCAGCACGCCACGATCATCATAGTAGCCCCGCATGTTCGACGGATGAGCAGCATGCAAAAGAATTGACGGACAGTGCACAGCTTTCAGCGTCTCAACCTGATCAAAACCGGTAAACCACGAGAAATCATAAAAGGTCTCACCGAACCGCAAATCGTAAGGGCCCGTACCATCCTGTAAATTCGCCGTCAAATCGAAGAACTCATTGACATGTAACTCAGGAGGATAGTACCAAAGACGCGGTATTTCGCCGGGATGGCGCCTCATGCAATCAAGGGCAGGCCGTTTAACAAACGTATCAAAGTTCTTTTGTCCAAGAACTTGCGCAAGATAGGTATGTTCAAAGCGAGTAACGCGTAAAATTTTCGTTCACCACTGGTAAAAAATGATGCATGTCGCGAAACCCGAGCCAAGCAAATGTCTTCTCAGCCCTACCAGGCTCAGTCGCAAAGAATGGCGCATCCTCAATCAATAGACCCGTAACAAGCTGTGGAGCCCTAGCGGCAACGATGGTCGCCAACAGACCCCCCGAAGAGTGACCGGAGATCAAGACGGGGGACTCTGACAACATGCTGAATAAACCACATGAAATCAACTGCATTCTTGATCGCCGTATAATCTGCGGTATTTTTTTGCTCGATCCACCATATGGCCATAACAGTCGACCGCAAACACGTGATAGCGTTGAGATAGTTCCCCGAGCACCGCACCATAGTCCCTCCACGTTGTTTGCTGACCGTGAACCAACATGAGCGGCGAACCATTGCTCGGTCCCTCACCATAGTGAATGATTGTGCCGCCCGGCAGCTCTACCCGCCTTTCAACAAAGCCAGCACGACGAACAACTGTCTCAGCAGCCCGATCATACGTCATATTTCGATGAGCATAATAAGTCACCACCCCCGAGCAAGCCAGGCACTGCGCCAACGATTATCAGCGCACATCCCCTTTCGCTTAGTTCTCAGTATTTTCATGCTGCGCACGATGATCTCCTTCCACGTGACGAGCAGCCTGCACAAAGAACTGCGTATCCATCCAAGCAAGCCCCCGATCGATGTCGCCGATAAGTAGGAGCTCGTCGCCGGGCTTAATGTTGAAAACTTTTCTGGCGCGCACTGGAAACGTGAGTCTCCCACCCGGATCGATCACAACGGTGCCAAATATGTATTTGCCGGGACGATCAAGCATGGCGACAAATGAAGTTTCCCGTTGACAAGATCGTCGATCGCAACATCGAACACCTGCGCTAATCGAATACATGAGGAAATGTCGGGATTACCGCCCGGCGCCTCCCACTTGGCAATGGTTTGCCGAGAGACACCGACCTTAGTTGCCAACGCTTCCTGAGTCCAGCGATGCTTTTTGCGCAAGCTTGCGATGTTGCCGCTAATCATGACTGAATCGTAAAACGACATACCATTGTCGTCAATCAAGCAAAACAGACATAATGAGGTCTGCATGTCAAAATAGTGGCATCCACACCTGTTTGAATCACACCAGAAGGTGGATCGCGAAGAAATCAGAAAATCGTTCCTCGAAGAAAGGTACGTCCTCGATGTCAGGCATGAAACCGTGGAAGAGCAGGATGAAACGGCGTGAAACCGGGTGGCGTCGCGGTGAAGCCGCTGTGAAACCGCCGGGGGCCAGCCTTGCCGGCATGACATCGCGAACAGCAACCAGAGCACCCTCACCATCCCAGTCCCCAGCGATCAGGACCGATGGCCTGACGCGGACCTTCGGCTCCCTTCACCGCCGTCGACTCCCTGAATCGAGATTCCCGCCGGCATCGTTCACGGCCTGCTCGGCCCCAACGGAGCCGGCAAGTCGACGGCGCTGCGCATGATCACCACCCTGCTGGCACCCACTCGCGGTCGGGCAACGGTTTTGGGGCACGACGTCGTCCGCGAGCGCCATGCGGTGCGCGAGCCTCATCGGGGTGACGGGCCAGTACGCCAGCGTCGACGAGATGCTTACTGGGGTTGAGAACCTGCGGCTCTTCGGGCGCCTGCTGGGGCTTGGTCGACGTCGGGCGCACGAGCGGGCCGACGAGCTGCTGGCCGCCTTCCGCCTGACCGAGGCAGGCGGCAAGCGGTGAACAGCTACTCCGGTGGGATGCGGCGTCGGCTGGACCTGGCCGTCTCCCCTCATCGCCCAGCCCCCGCTCGTCTTCCTGGACAGAGCCCACCACCGGTCTGGACCCGCGCACGCGTGAGCAGATGTGGGACGTCATCCGCTCCTTGGTGGAGGGCGGCTCGACGATCCTGTTGACCACCGGTACCTGGAGGAGGCCGACCGCCTGGCCCACCAGGTCGGCATCATCGACACCGGTCGGCTCATAGCCGAGGGCACGGCCGACGAGCTCAAGGACCGGGTGGGCGGCAGCTCGCTCATCCTGACCCGGCGGCACCCGAGAACCGGACCACGACCACCGAGATCATCGAGCGGATCACCGGCCGCGCTCCTGCGATCGTCGACCGAGCGCGCTCATCTGCAGGCACCGCTGAGCGAGGCCTCGGCTGGCCACCGAGGTGCTCGTTGCCCTGCGACGCGGGTCTGTCCCCAGAACCATCTCGGTGGACCGCCCCAGCATGGACTCGGTCTTCATGGCCCTGACCGGCCGGCCCCATGAGGACGACGAGGCGACCTCGCCCGGCTCCTCCGCTGCCGTCGGCGCCCTCGCCCCTTCCCCATCCGCCCGTCCTTCAGACGTCAAGGAGCAGTCATGACCGTCCCAGCAGCAACCGCAACCACGCCGTCCAGCACCTTCTCCCCAGGTCTCTCGTTTCAGCGAGGCACGGCTCATCGCGACACCTTGTCCCATGGCCTGGCGCTCACTGATCACCATGGTGCGCAACCCCGGGGAGTTCTACGACATCCTCATCCAGCCGGTGATGTTCACCGTCCTGTTCGGCGAGCTCTTCGGCGGCGCCATCGCCGGGGAGGTCAAGGCCTACCTTCCGACGATCGTCCCTGGGGCTCGTCTCGCCGAATGCCTTGACCACGAGCCAGAGCGCTGAGGGGTGGACCTGCGCGAGGGACATGGACAAAGGGGTCAGCTGACCGATTCCGCACCTGCATGCCGATGCGCGGATCGCGCCGCCCGTCCTGGGCCCATGGTCTCCGACGTGCTGCGTTACCTCATCTGCACCTCACTGACGGTGCTCACCGGTTACGTCCTGGGGTACGGCCTGAGAACGGCTGGTCGGGGACGATCGAGCGCGATCGTCCCTGGCGGCGGGCTGCGCCTGGGCGATCGCGTGGACCTTCCTGTCTCCTGAGGACGGTCTTCTCCTCGGCCCAGGCGGTCACCTCCTTCACGGTGATCGTCCTGTTCCTGACATTCCTGTCCAACGCCATGGTGCCCACCTCGACGCTGCCGGGCTGGCTCAAAGGCCTTCGTGCGCCTGGCCCGGTCTCGCACATCGTCGACGGCAGCCGCTACCTGCTGGACGGGACAGCGGGCTCGGCCGGGACGTACGCGCCGCGATCATCGGCTCGCTCCTGGTCCCGGCCGTCATGGCGCCTCTGACGGTCTTGCGCTAGCCAGCGGCGCAACGCCCTGAGCCCGCACATCGGAATTCAGCCGGTCTCGCCCGCCAGACGGCGGGCGAGACCGGCAACGGCTGCGCAACCAGTTGAGGCACGGTCCGGGGACCGGATCCTCTCCCGGCCTGAGACAGCGCCCGGGCGTCAGGCGCTCGGTGCGGGTGCGCAGGTAGCTGTGTGAGGCAGGCGGCAGGTCTGGTTTGTGCCCACGGCGAGGGGCGGTGGTGATCAGCTCGGCCCCTGCTGACCCGCCCGATCAGAGCCCGCATCCTCAGCAGCCACGACGGACAGGCCGACGGCCGCGGCGAAAGACCATGATCGTGGGAATGTCGCGCTGCAGCGGAGGCGGGATCGGAGAGGATGTCGTGCAGCAGAAAGGCGGCTCCGGGCGCGAGATGGCAGCCGGACGTCGAGCTCGACGGCGTCGTCGGGTCTGAAGCTCGACGTCGGTGACCAGGCACATGCTCAGGATGTAGAGCTCACTGCGACCCGGATCCTAGGATGGAGCTGCCAGTGCCCGGCATAGCGCAGGCTCACGCGCTGGACGAGGGCGGCGGTGCGCACTCTGCCCGCGGGTGAGACTCCAGCTCGCGCGCACGGGAGCGGGCGATGAAGCGCATGGTTCCCGGCAGGTCGACGGACCGGACTCTCGAGCAACCTGTCTGCCGCCTCGGGACGAGATCGAGGTAGACCGCGCAGTAGGCCTCGAGTCGCGGTGTCGTGCGGAAGAACTCACCCAGCTGGGCGGGACCCGGTCCGGAGCACCTCGGGCTGCGCACGCCTCAACGACCCGGCTGCAGCGCCCCGAGTGACATGAGAACCTGCAGCCGGTGGAGGTGCAGCCTCGAGCAGGTGAATACCGGCCACGTCATTGCCGTGGAACCGATCCAGGAGGGCCTCGATGGTCTCCGGAGGCCTGGGGGTCGCCGTCGTCCTCCTGTTGAGCCCAGGCGCGCGGGTCGCCGCCCAGGCGACCCGGGGTCAGCGTGCACGACCAGCTCGGGCCACTGCTCGTCGCCCGCACGCAGGAAGCGCCTCACTCAGAACGGCCCTCGCTGTTGAAGGACCGGCGGCAGCAGGGGACCGGGACCTGGGTGGGCATGTGACTCAGGAGCCCGAGACAGGGGTGACGCACTAGGGACAGGACGCTCAGCCCCGCCTCGTTGCCGCGCGAGGTTCTGGGCCGGTTGGATGGCAGGGACCGATGCAGGGCGCGAGCCGTGAGTCACGCGATGCGCCCATAGCTCCAGGTGACGCTCCACGAGTCGCATGAGTGCGGCGCCGATGACGCAGATCGCGTCACGCAGGTCCGCCGGCGGGCGATCCGAGCCGTAATCATCGGCCCGTGCCGAAGCCGGTCGAGCTGCTGGAGGATAACGGCCTCATTGTGGGCGACCTCCTGGAAGAGGCGGTCGTGGTGGCGCGACTCAGGGTGACTGACGTCGCCGAAGTCGCCGGCGTCGATGGGGAAGCGGATCCGGGAACATGGGTCCACCGCCCACTCGTGCAGGGCCGCCCGGGCCGCCACCTCGTCACCTGGGGCGGACAGCTGCTCGAGGGCGAAGTCACGGACAGTGACGAGCAGTATGGAAACAGGGGCAGGGCCGCGGTCGCGTACCACGAGCAGGTGGGAGACCAGGGCATCGAGGAGGTCGGCGGCCTGCGCACCGACGAGCGCCTCCGCGGCGGCGAGGGTGAAGCCGTCGGCGAGCAGCGGGCCAGGCGCGCCATGGCGCGGCGCTCGGCAGGGGTCGAGCAGGGTTTCCAGGACCACTCGATGACCGCTCTCAGGGGTGCGCTGACGGGCCGGCGCGTCACGTGCGGCGGTCAGCAGATCGGGTCTGCCGGGCAGCCGCTCGGCGACCTGACCGACCGACAGGCTGCGGGTGCGCGCGGCGGCCAGCTCGATGGCCAGGGAATGCCGTCCAACCGCGTCAGGAGCTCAGCCAGATCGTCATCGTTGATGACCTGGCCCGGGCGAGCAGCCAGAGCGCAGGGCGCGGAAGAGCTCGGCCGCCGAGACGGAATCGAGCGGTTCGAGGCGATGGACGTGCTCCGCGGCCAGATCGAGGGGCGGCGCGGGTCGCCAGGACGCGCAGGTCAGGGGCAGGCGCCAGGAGCGGCCCAACGAGGTCGGCGACCTGGTCGGCCAGATGCTCGCAGTTGTCCAGGACCAGGACGGTTCCGGGCCGGCGAGGGCGGCGGCCAGGAGCGCGCGCGGGTCGCCGTCAGCCGCTCCGGGGCCTCCGACGGCGTCGAGCGGGACCCTGGTCAGATCGAGCCCCGGGTGATACCTCGGCGAGGGCGACAGCGTGAGACGGCAGGGGCGACGGCTGCGCACCGCCACCACCTGGGCCAGGGTCGTCTTGCCGACCCCGCCGGGACCAGTGAGCGTCACCAGCCGGCGGGTGCTCAGAACCCCGAGAACACCGGTCGCATCCGCCTCCCTCCCAGGAAGTGCTCAGGCTCGGGCTCGAGGCCGCGGCGCACGGGGCTCTCGGCAGCCAGAACGGCCTCGTGGGCGGCGCGCAGGGCGGGTCCCGGGCACGGCTCCCCGATCCGCGCAGCCGGCGGCGGTACTGCTCATAGATCTCCAGGGCCGCGGCGGGTGAGGCGGGCCCCAGGACTCGGCGCGCATGAGGGGCGGCCAGGACGATCTCGTCTCCAGCGTCTCGCTCGGGGCGGCCTCGCGCAACAGCTCTGCGGCCCGCTCGTGCTCACCGGTGGCCTCCAGGGCGAGGCCCCGGTCGCAGCGAGGCAGCCTCGGCCAGGGCAACAGCGCGGCCTCCACGCAGGCGGGATCGAGGGCGCGGGTCCGGCTCCGACGCGCATCGCCGGCCTCGCAGTGAGCGGGCACCTGGGGCAAGGGAGCCGGTGAGGACCAGAACCTGGTCCCACTGCCCCTCGACGGCGGCACGGTGCAGGCCCGCTCGCCCGGTCCGCCAGGTCGCAGACATCGATCTGCGCCGCCGGCAGCACCAGCCGGTACCCGTCACCGAGACGCTCGACGACGCCCTCCCCACCACCGCCCGAACCCGGGGAGACGACGACGTGCAGCGCGCAGGCCGGGCCAGGGACGTCGTCAGGGCCACAGGGCCTCGATGAGGATGTCATCGCTCACCCAGGTCTGCGGGCTCGCAGCCAACGGCAGAGCGGATCGAGGGGGCCTCCCGCTCCAGGGCCGTGCCGCTCAGGTCAGCGGGTCCGTCAGGAGGGCCAGCGAATGAGGAGGCTTCACGGGCCTATTCTCCCCCATCGCACCGGGCCGATGGCGTCAGATGAAGGGCCGGTCGCGACGCCGGCCACCGCTGTAGTGGCCACGCCTGCGACCGGCCCCGAGAGGGAACCTTCCGTCAGCTCACGGGCTGAGGTTGCTCTTGACGGTGTCGGCCAGGGATCGGGCCACGCGGTCGGCCTCCTCCTGGGACGCCGCCTCGACCATGACGCGCACAAGAGGCTCAGTACCCGAGGGCCGCAGCAGGACGCGAGCCGGTCTCGCCAGCTCCTTCTCCCGCGGAGGCGACGGCGTCCTGCACGGACTGGTTGGTGCTGACGGCCCGCCTTATCGACGTTCTTGACGTTGATGAGCGTCTGGGGGCAGGCAGGTCACGACGCTGGCCAGCTCGGCCAGGGTCTTGCCGGTGCGCTTGACTCGCGCGGCCACGTGCAGGGAGGTGAGCACGCCGTCACCGGTGGTGGCATGGATAGTGTCAATGACATGGCGGACTGCTCTCCGCCCGGGTGTCAGCCGCCCTGGAGCATCCGCTCGAGCACATGCGGTCTCCCGCGGTCTGAGACGGTGCGGATGCCGTGCTCGCGCATCGCCAGGATGAGGGGCCGAGGTTGCTCATGACGGTGACGACGAGGCGTGTCGGGCCGAGGGGTGCCAAATCGGCCTTCATGCCGATGGCGAGCATGCCCATGATCTGGTCGCCGTCGACGAGCTGTCCAGTCGGCGTCCACGGCCAGGCAGCGGTCGGCGTCGCCGTCGTGAAGCCACGCCCATGTCACGCCGACGGCGCCCGACGCTAGTTCTGCAGCTGCTCAGGGGTGAGTGGGAACCGCAGCTGTCGTTGATGTTGAGGCCGTCAGGGAGGCGTTGATGACGATGACCTCGGCGCCCGGCGGCGCAGTGCAGCCGGCCCGACGCATGGCACTCCGTTTGAGGCGTCGACGACGATGCGCAGCGGACAGGTCAGTGGCGCAGGTCGACGAGGTGGTTGATGTAGTTCTGGTCGGCGACGGTCTCGCCCCTTGAGCAACGCGACCGACGTCGGACCCGGTGGGCCGGCCGTCAACCTTGCCCAGGAGGGACTCGATCTCGTCCTCGACGGCGTCAGCGAGCTTGTAGCCGCCGCGGGCGATAGACGATGCCGTTGTCCGGGAAGGGGTTGTGGGAGGCCGGAGATCATGACGCCCAGCTCGATGTCCTGGGTTGCCGTCAGGTGTGCGATCGCCGGGGTGGGCAGGACGCCCACGCGTGTGACGTCGATCCCGGAGGCCAGCCCCGCGCTGATGGCGTGGTCGAGGGAACTCCGAGGCACGGGTGTGCCGCGGCCCCGATGGCGCAGGGGACGACCGCTGCGGAGTGCGCCGGGTGGCGGTCGTCGTCATGGTCAGGACGCGGGCCGCAGCCTCACCGAAGCTGTACGGCCAGAGTTGGCGTGAGCAGGTCGTTGGCCAGGCCGCGACGCCGTCGGTTCCGAAGAGCGAGCCATGGAAATCCTCCTGAAGGGTGACGAAACATGACCCATCCTGCCACGGGCGCGCGCGGTACGGGGCATGACGACCGAAGCGCAGGGAAGGTCTGATGTCCTCAGGAGCTCGTCACGGAGGGTCCCGCCGAGATCCCGCCCATCGGCGGCGGCGAGTCGGATCATCCTGCGATGTCAAGGCCGCTCGCGGCAGCCTGACAGATGACGATGGCGGCCGTCCCGGAGAGGGACGGCCGCCATCGTGCTACAACGGCGAAGCGGGTCCAGTCGGTCCGACCGGGACCGCGCCGGATCAGCGCTTGGGTACTGGGGGCGCGGCGGGCCTTGTGCCAGACCGGCCTTCTTGCGCTCCACGATGCGCGGAGTCGCGGGTGAGGAAGCCGGCCTTCTTCAGGGTGGCGCGGTTGGCCTCACGGTCGATCTCGTTGAGGGCGCGGGCGATACGCAGGCGCAGGGCACCGGCCTGGCCGAGACGCCGCCGCCGTTGATGCGGGCGATCACGTCGAAGCGGCCCTCGAGGGTCAGGATGGTGAAGGGGCGCGCACGAGCTGCTGGTGCAGCTTGTTGGGGAAGTAGTCCTCCAGACGGCCGTTCAGCGTCCACTGACCGGTGCCGGGAACAGGCGCACGCGGGCGACAGCCTCCTTGCGGCGACCCAGGCCCAGGCCGGGGGCGGGATGGACTGGCCGCGCCCCGGGACGGCTCCTCGGTCTCTGGTGGTGTAGCTGGAGGGGCGTTCTCCTCGTCCAGCGCGTCGATGTCGACAGTGGTCTCAGCCACGATATGTCCTTCTTGTCGCGAGGTGCCGAGCGCGGGCGCTTACTGGGCGACCTGGGTGATCTCGAACGGCTTCCGGGTTCTGGGAGGCGTGCGGGTGCTCGGCACCTGCGTAGACCTTGAGCTTCTTGAGCTGGGCGCGCAGCCGAGCTTGGTGTGCGGGCACCATACCCTGATGGCCTTCTCGACGGCGCGCTCAGGGCGAGTGGCAGCAGCTCGCAGTAGGAGACGGCGGTCAGACCACCCGGGTGGCCGGAGTGGCGGTAGAGCGAACTTCTTGTCTGCCTTGCCGTTGGTAAGGACGACCTTGTCGGCGTTGATGACGACGACGTGGTCTCGCCGCAGTCCTCGTTGGGCGCGAACTGGCTGTGTGTGCTTCCCACGGAGCAGGGTGGCGGCCTGGAGCCGCGAGTCGACCAGGACGACGTCGGTGGCGTCAATGACGTACCAGTTCTTCTCGACGTCGCCGGGCTTCGGTGTATACGTGCGCACGGGCGTTGCCTTCGTTTCTCTGGCGAGCGGCGCATCGAGCCGCGGTGAAGCGATTCGCGGTTCAGCGAGACCACCATGGTCAGGTGGGTGGTCGGGCACAGGCGATCCGGGGCGCAGTGGGACGGCACCGCGGACAGCGCACGTGTGCTGCACGACGCGATTGCCACAGTACCGGGCGGTCCATGGGAGGGTGTGCAAAAGGTGCGGCTTTCCAGTTCCGTGAATCCGCACCACGCGGCCCACCTGTCACCGAGCGCGCGTGTCAGCAGGTCAGGCGGCGGGTGGCGGGCACGCTCAGCCTGGGCGGCAGCTCGTCATCGGCCGGGTGAGACGACCTCCTCCAGGGTCAGCCCGTGCGGCGGGGCGACGGGGCGGCGCCGTCACGACCTGACGAGCGGCCAGGAGCTCACCGGGCCCGGGTCGGCAGGGTCTGCGTCCCTGCCCGACAGCGAGACCAGCTCCTGCCAGAGCGGACCATGGAGTGGCAGAAGGCGTCGGCGACGACGAGACGCCAGTCTGCATCCGGTCCGGCCGCGGCTCGCCGCCACTCCAGCGTGCGCAGGTGCGGGTTGTGCCCCCTGGCGGGGCTTGCAGTAGGACGGGAAGTCGTGCTCGCCGACGGGGCTTGGACAGGCCTCCATGGCCTCGATGTCGAGCGGTCCGGCAGCCACAGAACGTGGCACGCCGGGCAGGGGTTGCGAGGGAGCGCTCGGCGTCGGCGATCCGATAGGTGGCGGCGGGACAACGCCCCGAAAAGCGGGCGTCGAAGGCCTCCGGCACGAGGCGCGCCCGGTGACGACGACGTCGCCGGCTCCACGCGGTGCTGCGGCAGCAGGTCTGCGCGTCGCCCAGGACCCCCGCCATTCAGGTCCAGCCGCAGGGCGGCCTCAGGGAGGCGGTCGGGCCGATCGGGGCAGCGCGGCCAGGGCCTCGGGGCTCACGTCGAAGGGTGGACCACCTGGGCCGCGGCGTGGACGCCGGCGTCGTGCGACCAGCCACCGCAGGGCGAACGGGCTCGCGCAGCGACGGTGGCCAGGGCCGGAGGTGAGGACTCCCCCTCGACGGTACGCAGACCCGGGCTGGGCGGCCCAGCCCGTGAAGAAGGTGCCGTCGTAGGCCAGGTCGAGAGCGGATGCGTGGCGTATCCCTATTGCGCACGGTTCCCGAGATGCAGCATGCGGGCACAGGCCTGGGCTGCGGACGCTCTCGGCAGCCCATCCGCACCTTGCCCAGCTCGAGGTCGTCGCCCGCCCCACTGCCTCTCTCCACGGGAACTGTGCGCTGCCACTGAGCTCACCGCCGTGAGCACAGCGACTCTGTCCGTGGACGCGGCGGCGGCGGCGGCATCGAGCCTCGGTGCTGGACGCGAGCAACATCATCTCCGCGCCGTGCGCACCCGACTACTACGCGCGCTACCGCCGACGAAGCTGGTGGAGACCATCGCCTCGCTGGCGTCGGCTGCCGGGCGCGGACCGGGTGACAGTGGGATACCGGGCATGATCCGCCACGGGGTCGTCATCGCCACGCCCACTACATCACCAGGGACGGCCCCCGCGCTCCAGGGTTCTGCCGATCTGGTGGAGCCTGGGCCCCGCTTTTGATATGGGCACCAGTGCTCTCGAAGGCGCTGGGCATCCTTCTCTGGTCCTCAACGACGCCGAGGTCGCGGGGCGCGTGTCGTCACCGGCGCGGACTGGAGATGATCGTGACCCTGGGCACCGGCGCAGGGCAACGCCGTCATTCGACAACGGCGTCCTGGCTCCGTGGAGGTCTCCCAGGGGTCGTGCGCTGGGGCTGAGCTATGACGACTACATCAGCGAGCGAGCGGCTGCGCCTGGGCGACGCCCACTGGTCGCGCCGGTACGTCGCGTCGTCGACGCCTGCGCCCCATGCCCAATGGGACCGCCTCTACCTGGGTGGCGGCAACTCGCCGCCGGATCACGGCGACCCAGCTGGCAGATCGGCGACGACGTCGTCGTGGTGCTAACGAGGCAGGGGCATGACCGGTGGCGCCCGCTGCTGGGACATGACCCGCCCCTAATCACCGCTTGTTCCATCCACCGTCGGTGCGCTGCGCGCTGCGTGCGTGCGTTTCTTTTCTGGCCCGTCTCTCCGCCCACGTCACCGCCGACACCATACGATCGCTTGCGCGAGGCCTCACCCACCTTCTATCTTGCCGATGGTTTCTTGGCCGAAGAGTGCGGCGACGGCACCAATGTCGTGCAAGGAGGCACTATGCGTATCGAGGTCCCCGCGAACCTGCGGATCAGCCACGCGTCGCTGCGAGCCCGCAGACGGTGGAGCGGATGATCCGCATGGGCTGCGAGGTCCTGGTCGAGCGCGGCGCCGGACGCGGGCACGTTCCCCGACGACGCGCCTGCGAGGCCGCCGGGGCGAGTCAGCCAGCGGCGTCCGGATCTGGGGCTGCGGGTCGTGGTGAGTGCCTCGCGCCACCGAGGCACCTGGCGCTCATGACCCGGGGCTCGGTCTCCATCTGTCGGTTGGACCCGGCACGCCGGCCCGAGCTCCTCGAGGCGCTGCAGGGCGGAGCATCACCTGCATGGCCCTGGACGTGGTCGAGGATCTCGCGGGCGCGTCGCTGGATGTGCTCTCCCTCGCAGGCGAACCTCGCCGGCTACCGGGAGCCGTCATTGGGGCGGCCTCATACCTGGGCAGGCTGTTCAGCGGGCGGGTGGCTGCCGCGGGCAAGTTCCCACCCGCGACTGTCTACGTCGTCATCGGTGCGGGGTGGCCGGGCTGTCTGCGATCGGGACGGCCTACTCCCTGGGCGCGCAGGTACGCGGCTCGATGTGCGCCCCGGGTCGCCGATCAGGTCCGGTCCATGGGGCGCAGTTCGTGCCGCTGCCAGCGCGGGAGGTGTCCTCCGACGGCTGCACGCCCAAGGAGATGAGCGCCCGATCAGGCGAGCGCGGCCAACGCACTCTACGCCCAGCAGGCCGCCGAGTCCGATGTCGTCATCACCACGGCGAGCATTCCGGGCCGCCGCGCTCCGTGCTCCTGGACCGCTCCGCGATCGAGGCCATGCGCCCCGGATCGGTCATCATCGACATGGCCGCGGCCACTGGCGGCAACACCGAGCTGAGCGCCCGGCGAGGTGGTCACCACCGACGGCGGCGTCACGATCGTGGGGCACACCGGACCTGGCGGGGATGCTGCCCAGCGCAGGCCCTCCCAGCTCTACGGGCGCTGCATCGTCAACCTGCTGACTCTGCTCACACCAGGGACGGCGAGCTCGTCGTGGACCTGGACGACGAGGTGGTCCGAGGCTATCACAGTCACCCGACAACGAGCTGCTGTGGCCACCTCCCCAGATCCAGGTCTCGGCCGCTCCGGCCCCGAGCCACCCGGCACAGGCGAACGCCGACGACGCAGCCACACAGGGGCCGCCCGCGGCAGCCGGGCACTCTCGCGCTCCCCGGCAGTGGCTAGGGCTGGCCGCGGGTCAGCCTCGTGGCAGCAGCCCTGGTGCTGGTGACGCCATCGGCCGCCACGAGCCACTACATCGTGCTCAGCTACTCTCAGTGATCCTGGGCTTCCACGTCATCCAACGTGACCCCGGCCCACCACGCCGCTCAGTCGGTGACCAACGCGATCTCGGGGATCATCCTGATCAGGGCGATCTGCAAGTCGGTCACCCCCACCCGGTCATCAGCGCCATCAGCCTGGCCGCGGTGGTCCTGGCCACGATCAACATCGTCGGCGGCTTCGCGGTCACCCACCGCATGCTCGCCATGTTCACGAAGGACTGAGGTGAGGACCGGATGATGACTCAGATGCCGATCCTGACGCCGGCTGCGTCGTCGAGCACACTGATCGCCGCCACGCCGTCTCTGCCCTCACCCGTGGTCCTGGCCTACATCGCCGCCGCGATCCTGTTCATTCTGGCCGCGGCCGGTCTGTCCCGCCATGAGACCGCGGTGGCAGGCAACGTGGCGGGCGCCGTCGGCATGGGAGTGGCGGTGCTCGCCGCCATCGGCTCTGGCCCTGAGCAACCAGCCCGCGCGGGGCATGCTGCCAACACTGCTGCTCATCGTCATGGGGCTGGCCCTGGGCTCGGTCATCGGGCTGGTGGTGGCCAGGCGCGTAGCCATGACCGGGATGCCCCAGCTCATCGCCGTGCTCAACGGATTGGTGGGGCTGGCAGCCGTCCTGGTGGGCTACAACTCCTACGTCTCCCCCGACGCCCTGTCCGCCTCTCTGGGAGCCTTCCACCTGGGCGAGGTCTTCCTGGGCGTGTTCGTCGGCGGGGTGACCTTCACCGGTTCCGTCCTGGCGGCCCTCAAGCTGGCCGGCCGCGTACCGGGGCACCCGATGACGCTACCGGGGCCGCAACCTGCTCAACCTCGGGGCGCTCATCGTCTCCCTGCTTCCTCATGGTGGGGTTCATGGCGGCACCGGCCGGCTCCAGTACCGGCTGGGCCTTCCTGGCGGCGATGACGGTGATCTCCTGGCACTGGGCACTCATCTGGTGCTGGCGATCGGCGGCGGCGACATGCCGGTAGTCGTCTCGATCATGAACTCCTACTCGGGGTGGGCCTCGCGCTTCACCGGCTTCATGGTGGACAACGACCTGCTCATCATCACCGGGGCGCTGGTGGGCTCCTCGGGGCATACCTGTCCTGACCTCATGTGCCAGGCCATGAACCGTTCCTTTGTCTCGGTGCTGCTGGGCGGCTACGGACCGACTCCACCGGCGCCGCCGCGGGCGGCCCTCAGCACGAGGGATCGGTGGACGAGACCAGCGCCGACGAGGTGGCCCACCTGCTGCAGAACGCCCGACGCGTGGTCATCGGCTACGGGATGGCCGTCGCCCAGGCCCAGTACCCGGTGGCCACCCTCACCGAGATGCTGCGCTCGGAGGTGTGGAGGTCACCTTCGGCATCCACCCGGTTGCGGGCCGCCCTGCCCGACACATGAACGTACTGCTGGCCGAGGCGAAGGTCCCCTACGACATCGTCCCTAGAGATGGACGAGGTCAATGACTCCTTCGACGACGTCGACGTCGTTCTCATCATCGGCGCCAATGACACCGTGAATCCAGCCGCCCAGGAGCCGGGCTCACCGATCGCGGGCATGCCGGTGCTGCACGTGTGGGAGGCAAGCCGAGTCATCATCTTCAAACGGTCCATGGCCACCGGCTACGCCCGGGTGGACAACCCGCTCTTCTTCCGGGAGAACGCCTCCATGCTCTTCGGCGACGCCAAGGGCACCGTCGAGGCCATCATCCGGGCCCTGGAGTAGGAGGCGCCAGGATCCAGGAGTCACTTGTGTTCAGTCGAGCCGACCGCCCTCGAGGCGCTCGACGCCGTCGACGCCGTCGAGGCCGGACAGGGACTCGATGAGGTTGGCGGCGGGCCGTTGCCCGTGGAAGCGCATAACGGCGTTCATGGTGCGCCCGTGCTCGCCGCGGGTCATCTCGGTCTCCTCCAAGGTGGCCGTGAAGCCGGAGGCCGTGGCGGCCTGGAGGATCCGGCATGATGGCGCGGCCAACCTCGTAGTCGATGCGTACGGTTACCTCGCCGTGGCGGCGCTGCAGGCGCGAGGTGAGTGGCCCCTAGCAACGCAGGACGACGATGTAGTCGAGCGCGACGGCGGTCGCGGCAAGAGGGATCATGCCCGCTCCGCAGGCCATGCCGATGGCGGCACTGAGCCAGACAGTGGCGGCGGTAGTCAGGCCGCGGACGGTGTCATTGTTGACGAAGATGACCCCGGCCCCCAGGAAGCCGATGCCGGAGACGATCTGCGCGGCCACACGACTGGGGTCGACGGCGACATCGGATCCGGTGATCGGGGCGAATCCGTAGGCGGACACAAGGGTGAACAGGCATGAGCCCAGTCCCACCAGGACGTGCGTCTTGACCCCGGCGTCCTTGTGGCGCAGGTGACGCTCGGCACCCAGGGTGAGGCACAGGATGAAGGTCGCCGTCATGGCGACGACCTGGACCCCCACGTGGTCCAGGCTGAACAGCGCACCCACACCGGCTCCCCTTCCTCACGATCGCGATACCCGCCCTACCGGCCCTTCGTCGATCTTCTAAAGGAGCGCCGACAGGGCGCGTCCCCGGTGACGTCTCCCCATCGCGAGGCGCATGCTCGCCGTTTAACGTGGGCCCACCATCGTTCCCCCAGTTCCGAGGCTCTCAGACGTGTCGCTCTCCCCCTATGTCAGCCCCGAGGGCGTGGCTCGTGCCAGCCGGCTGCTGGAGCTCAGTGAGCGCCTGGCGAGCCCGGGGCGCCGGGGCGAGGGCTTTGGACGCCGCTCGGGGGCGAGCGAGATCCACCGCGGTGCTGGTCCGGGTCAACCCGGACCTCTACCTGGCCGACCTCGCCGGAGCCTGTCAGTCCTGGCGGTCCGCCTGCACGAGGCCCGCAGGATTCGCGAGGGGGTCGCGATCTCTCGGGAGACGGTGCGATTCGACGGCGCCTGACCCAGCGGAACTACGACGCCCATGCTCCCGGTCTGGCCGAGTCTCTGGGCCGGCTCGCCGTCGACCTGAGCGCGGCCGGCGAGCTGCGCGATGCGCTGGCCACCGCGCAGGAGTCCGTCGAGCTCTACCGGAGCCTGAGCCGGGATGAGCCCTCCACCTACGACGCCGATCTGGCTCGGGCCCTCACCACGCTCGCCTGCCGTCTGGGCGAGTCCGGGCGCCCGAGCGACACTTCATCGCCGCTCAGCAGGCCATCAGTGTCCGACGGCGCCTAACGCAGTCCGACCGGGCACCCAGATCCACCGACTCGCGGCGGACCTGAGCGAGTCTGGCTCCAAGGCTGCGCACGGTGGGTTACGTCGATGAGGCTCTGACCAGGCCCGGGAGGCCGTCAGCCTCTACCGCAACCTCGATAAGGATGAGCCCGGTTCCTGCACCGGCGAGCTTGCCGGCGCCCTGAGGTCCTGGCGCATGCAGGGGCCGGGGTAGGGCGCCGCGATGAGGCGCTGGAAGCCGCCGAGGAGGCTACCGCGCTCTACCGGGGGTTGGCCCGCCGCACACCCGCCCTGTACTCCCCCGAAGTGGCCCGCCCTTAGAGACACTGGCCCGGCGTCTGAGTGACCTGGGACGGCGCCATGAGGCACTCGCCGCAGCCCAGGAGGCGGTCAGTATCGCTCGGGCTCTGGCTCACAGCGCCCCCGATACACACCTGCCCGATCTGGCCGATGCTCTCAAGGCGTACGCCGCCTGCCTGCGCGACGCTGACCGCCTGGACCGTGCTCTGACCGCGGCGCGTGAGGTGGTCGGCATCCGCCGCACCCCTGGTCCAGGGCAGTCCTACGACCTGACACCTCGGATCTTGCGGAGTCCTGTACATCCTCGCCGTCGGCCTGTACACGGCCAGGCAGCTGCCCGAGTCCTTCACGGCGGCCCGGGAGGCCATTGACATCTATCGGCGTCTGGTCCGGGCCAACCCGGCCTCCTACACCGCCGACCTGGCCCGGGCTCTCAACATCCTCACCTTGAACCTCAACCGCGCCGGACGCACGCACGAGGCCCTGGCTGCCGTTCAGGAGGCGGTCACCATCTATCGCAGCCTGGTGCAGATCGATCCGGCAGCCTACAAGCCGGCTCTAGCAGCCTCCCTGCACAACGTCGCGACGTGCCTGGTTGACACGGGACATCGTTCGGCCGCTCTGGCGGCGATCCGTGAAACGGCGGCGATCCGTCGGGAGCTGGCTCGAGCGCGACCCTGCGACTCACACCCCGGCACTGGCGCCGTGCCTGCACCGGCTCGCCAAGCGCCTGGCCGAGGCGGGCCACCGACGGAGGCTCTGGAGACCGCGCGGAGGGGCAGTCGACCTCTACCGAGGTCTGGCCCGCAAGCAGCCGGAGGCCTTCAACCGGGGCCTCGCCGATACCCTCGGCACCTACGCCTCGGTACTCCAGTGGAGCGGCAGGGAGGCTGATGCCGCCCGCATTCGCCAGGAGGTCAGCGACGTGACCAGGCAAACGGCGGCAGATGGCTCACTGGAGCCCACTCTGAGCCACCGCCTTCATAAGACACAGGGAG
>BNJV01001793.1_pt1 | contig 147948 bp, 193 predicted proteins | sample 8540591 | NCBI WGS metagenome assembly BNJV01 (sample SAMD00202457, study PRJDB9452) | human saliva metagenome | host: Homo sapiens
TATGATAGCTTAGATCTCTTGTCCCACAGCCATGACACACATCCACTACAATTTACTATTCAAAGAACATCCAGATAAATCGACTGCAGTGAATTATTAGACCACACCCACCCACCCACAGGTCAAGATAATCTCCTGACCACTGGCAAACCCATAATCATCCGATCCGTTTTTTCTGATAAGTCCACTGCATAATCTTTCTTCTCCTGTATCATATAAATCTATATTTATATTTCAACTTCTGAAATACGCAGCACACACAGCTCACCCCATAGACAGCCTGTTTCTTCATTTCATTATTTCCAACCACCCACGATATATCCTTAATACTTATCTTATTTATAGGTAAAATCTTCCACTCCATGTTTTCTCTGATAACCATAACCACAGTCTCAGACATCATTTCCTGGCTCGGCTCATACATAAGCATGAACTATCACACCAGCATAAAATGATAACTCCGGTTCTTTTATTTCCTTTGTTATCATCAAATCTTCCTTATTCACTGTATCCTTTTCAAACTTACTTACAAAGGCTCTCCAGTCTCGACCTCCATTTCCACGTATTTAACAGGTTTTAACACAGAAGATCACCTGCTCAAATCCACCTGGGACAGCTCTGATTGCCTACCCATAAAATCTATTAACAGCGGTAAGTTCAGGTATAATTTTCCATACTATTACCTATCTTTACCATCTGAATTTACAAAATATTCATTTCATCTGGCATCCATATGCACGGCACATCATAAGATCATCGGTCCACCATCTGACCATCTACATCATATCGTTTCAATACCAAAGTTAAACCTCAAAACAGATAGACCATCTATCAATTGCTGTGTTTACCATCATCCTTTCTAACCACATTTTCCATACCTCATCTCAAAACCAGTGCTTATGTTTCACCTTGTTTTAGTATATGCAACCAGCATACTTATTTCTTTGTTCCAAAACCAGAGCCTCAGACTTTACCACTGTTCCAGTCATCCCATAACATAAGCGCGGCCCAGATCATGAGCTACATTATAAGTTCATTCTTTCAGCCTTTCCCATTTCTTTCTTATCCATAATCTCTTGAGAGCCTTATCATAGACTTACTCAGTTATGCTGACTCATCATTTCATTACTTCCAGATATTTGTATCACTTGTCGATATAGCTGACAGATTCATACAGCACTATAGCCAGTTTTTCACACCATGATGTTGCAGTGCCACACCATTATACATACAGTGTTTTTACCATAATTGGTGGAGCTTTTGCTGTAACCAATATAGATATTTAGCACCTTTGATAGCAGAAACGCAAATTGATCAGGCTTTATTTAGTAAAAATAATAACTTCTGATGATGTAGTGTCTGCTTTTTCTCATTAGGAATTATTGTATTTTCTATAATATTCTGTTATTACAAAAAGAACTATTTTATATATAGATTATATATATGAATCTGTAAAAACATATATCGACAGGAGATTTCAGTACACAGATCTGGAAGTGATAGGAGATGATGAATTCTCAAGCACGGCTGAAAAGTCTAAATTCTATGATAAAAAGATATAAAGAGAGATTATGGATAAGGAAAAGAGAAGCTGAGAGAACAAAGAATGAACTTATAACTAATGTAGCTCATGATCTTAGAACGCCTTTAACATCTATTATAGGATATTTGGAACTTATTAGTAAGTCTGAAAAATCTTAATTTTGGAACAAAAGATAAGTATACTTTTAGTTGCATATACTAAAGCAAAAATTAGAAAAGCTTATAGAAGATCTTTTTGGTTTTTACAAAGTTAAATTATGGGAAAAATAGCTATGAAAGTTAGAAGGATTGATATAGTAAAACTTTTAGCCCAATTGATAGATGAATTCTATCCCTGTTTTTGAAAAAGAGGTTGGCTTTTGAATTGAAGAGGACCAAAAACAGTATAATTATATGATGCGATTCAGATTTATTAGTTAGATTATTTGATAATCTTATAAATAATGCCATTAAATATGGTGCAGATGGAAAAAGAGTAGATGTTTTTATAAATTCAGATGATAATAAAGATAAGAGTAACTAATTATGAAAAGTTATACCTGAAAAAGACTTTCACCGCTTTTATTTAATAGATTTTTATAGAGTAGAGCAATCTAGAGCTGAAAAGCTACAGGTGGAAACAGGCTTTAGGTCTCTGTAATAGCTAAAAATATTGTAGAAATGCATGGGGAAAAATAGAAGTCGAAAGTAGTCTGAGGAACTTCTTTTATAGTAAGTTTGAAAAGAGATTTTGATATGAATAAGGAAAAATTTTGATAATGTATAAATAAAAACCGAATTATCATTTTTATACTAGTGTATTTGATAATTCCTTCTTCTATCTTTATGAGAGCCGAAGCTAAGGGAAAATAATGATATGCAAGTTTCTATTAGTTATGGTTATGGAGAAAATATAAAATTAGGAAGATTTTTACCTATAAATATAAAGATAAGTAATATTAAAAAGGATATATCTGTTAAATTGGATTTGGAAATAGATAGTAGAGAAACGGCAAACTATGAATATACTTATCCTATAAATTTGAAAAAGATATTGATTATGAAAAATACTTATAGCGTATTTCTAGATGATAGAAGTTTTAAATATAAATATAGATTTATATGATGATACAGGAAGAAAAGATATATACAGAGAAAGTGGACTTATCAGAAAAAGCAGATCAAATAGTTTAATTATAGGTTTACTTAGTGATTCAAAGGAAGATTTATCTTATTTTAATAAGGTAAAAATTAAATTATGGTCTAATAGAAACTCACTACAGTCGATTTATCTACAGATGATTTTCCTTTGATAGTATAAATTTACAACAATTGGATATTATTGTCATAAGCAGCTATAGGATAAGAGATCTAAGCTATGAAAAATCTATGGTTCTCATGGATTGGGTTAAAAACAGTGGTATAATAATAATGGGAACAGGTAAAAGAGTAGATGATACTCTAGGTAGATATGCTCCGGAGCTTTTAGATGATATGTGTGATAAGCCTTATTTAAAGACGTGTCAATTTTAAAAGTATCAAATAAAAGCTGATAAATTCGCCCAAAATATGTTTTGGATTTTATTGATCTCATGGTGGAAATATTATTTTATCTGACGAAGATATACCACTAATAAGTTCTGTAAATAAAGAAAATGGTCAAATAATAGTAGCTGCCTTTGATTTTGTAGATATAAGTCCTTATATGGAAGAAAATGATGAATATATATCTAATTTTTAACAAAAAGCCATAGGAGTAAATAAGTTAGAAAAATATTAGCAATAGTACATATAATGAAGATAGTACAGCATATTTTGATATAAAAAGCTGTATTATCAGTACCTGATTTTAATAAGACACCTAATTTAGGGTTCATACTTTATAATAATATTTATATATATTATTTTTCAGGACCTGTTTTATATTCTATACTTAGACAAAAATAATTTACTTACATTTTATACTAGGGCTTTTGCTTATAATATCAATTTGTTTTTATGCTATAATATATATATTTGGAAATACAAGTCGTTATAAAAAGCTTTTTATACTGCTGCAAGTATAAAAGGATGTAAATGAAGATTATATTTCTAATAAAACCTTTGTAAGTATAAGTAGTCCTTATAATAAGCCGTATAAAATAAATATAGATAAGTCTTATTCTTTTTAGAGATATAAAAGATGATGATAGAATTACTCAAAATAATATAGCCAGCAATAATAGGGTTGTTTTATCTAATGATGAGAAATATACAAATATAGAATTTTTAAATAATGAAGCTTTTTGAAAATCATATATTTAATATTGAAAAAGAGAAATTAATAATGATAAAAATAGGTATCTCGGCATCTATAAATCTTGGCACAAATACTGTAAGTGGATATATAGAGAATAATTATAATTACGATCTTACAAGTCTTAGTATAATTTTCTATTCTAAAGTTTATAAAATAGGTGATATAAAAAGCTGAGAGAAAGTTAGTTTAGATGATAAGAAAACTCATAACATATCCTCTAACAAATCATGCTGAGATTGCAAAAATATATAAATAAAGATATAGAAAAGATGGATTTTTAGCGAAGATTATATATTAAATTTCCAAAGAAATAATTTACTATCTTTTTATATGGATAATTTTTAGTAGGTTATACAAGTGATGCAAAAGTCTTAGCTTTTAGAAAGGATAATATAGGGAGAAAAAAACTGATTCCTGATTTAGATGGAAGAGAAATATCTTTAATTGTAGGTAATATAAATGTTGATAATAAAAATGGAAATGATGAAATTTATAGACAAGCTCTTATGAAAAATCTTAGTACTTAGTGAGAGAGTATTATTTAAAAAGTAATACATTCTATGCTAAAGAAGCTTTGATTTTTAGAATATCATTTAGGTGAAGATATAGATATAGAAGAACTGAATTTTGAAAAATATTTCCAATACAATAGATAAAAATATAAATATGCAAGAGTTCAAGGACAGGTCTATTTATATGACTATAAGAAAAGAAAATTTTTGTCAAAAGGATATGGAAAAATACCTATACAAGAGAAGAGTTAGAGCCTTATCTAATGGAAGATAATTCCATTAGAGTAAGATATTTCAATAGTGATACAAGCACTTCGGATATGTATTTATCATTGCCTATGTTAAGTATAGTTGCAAAACAAAAAGTAGGAGAGAGATGTTAAAAATAGAAAATTTAGAAAAGAATTTTTGACAGCTTTAAAGCCTTAAATGGGCTTGATTTAGAGATAGAAGATGGTTCTTTATATGGTCTTATGGGACGAAATGGTGCGGAAAGACTACAGCTATGAAAAATAATTACAGGTTTACTACCATTTAATAAAGGTAAAGTTTTATTAGATGATATAGATATAGAAAAAGGAATTAAAAAGTTAAAATGAAAAATAGGTTATGTATCGGATACTTTGGCATATATGAGAATCTTAATGTTTATGAATATATGGACTTTTTGCTTCTATATATGGTCTTGTAGGTTTGAAAGCAAGAAAAAGAATAATGGATTTGTTGGAAGTAGTAGGACTTAGTTCAAAATCGATTTTTAGTTAATAATTTATCAAAAGGAATGGAACAAAGATTGAGTCTTGCAAGAGCATTAATACATGACCCTAAGTTTTTAATAATGGATGAGCCTACCTCAGGTATGGATCCGCATCGAGATACTCATTTAAGGAACTTATGAGACAATTATGTGAATCAGGAAAGACTATTTTACTCAGTTCGCATATTTTAGGAGAATTATCGGAATTATGTACAGATATAGGTATTATAGATAATGGTAAAATGCTTACTTCAGGTAAAAATAGAAGATATAATGTATAATATAAATAAATCAAGCCCTATAGAAGTTAAAGTTTTTAAACTGTGAAACTTTAGCTATGGAAATATTCAAGAAAAATAAGAATGTTACCAGTATTAGTTTAAGGGATAGAAATTTTATGTTAGGTTTTGAAGGAGACAAGTTCGAGGAAGCAAAACTTCAAAGAATTGATAGATAATGAAATTGCTGTTCTCAGCTTTATGAGAGAAACAGGTAGCTTAGAGAGTTTCTTTATGAAGCTTTACTAATAAAAATAAGGAGAAAAATTATATTAAAGAATGAGTATTAATCCAATATATAGAAAGAAAAGTCTTATTACATGGAAAAAGTATGAAGTTGGTATTACTTATATCTGCTTTTAACTTAGGGCTTTTTAATATATTATATATCAAGAATGAATTTGGGTTTAATAATATAATTAATACTCATGAAAAATAGACTATCAAGAGATTTTAGCTTTATTTAAGCAAGTTATTATTGATTATTTCTGATAATACTTGTAACACCGGCTATAGCGGCATCCAGTATAAGTGGAGAAAGAGAGAGGCAAAGTCTTGAGCTTGTGCTTAGTACAACTATGTCTCCTGATGGATATAGTGTTTGGCAGTTATTCTCACATTTAAGTAATATGTCTATTTTTTATAATTTCATCTCTACCTATATTTTCTTTAGTATATGTATATGGTGGAGTGAGTTTTATTGATTTAGGAATAATTTTTATTACTTATATATGTACTATATACTTTATAGTTAGTATAGGATTTTTGTTCTTCTATAAGTACCAATATTGCAAGTGTACTTTCTTATATTGTTATCGCGCTATATTTTTGTGGAGTTTAAATTTTTTACCAATGGAATAGAAAGAACATCTCGATATAGATGTTAATATTAGACATAATGCAGGTATATTGATAAAATATATTATTTTTATTTAATCCATTGAGTATATTTTTATATGGCATTAGCAAGAATAAGTAATAATGGAGTATATTTGAATAACATATTCTTTAATCTTGCAAATATAATGGAATATAGTAATTCCGTTATGTGTATTTTGGTAGGAGTACAAATAATGCTTGGAAATATTTTTATATTTATAGCCATAAGAAAAATAGATCCGAGGCATAAGAGATAGTAATTTACAAAAAGCTTTTTAATAATATATACTGTTTAAATCATAGTTTTAAAACTTTGTTGCAGATAAATAGGAGGAGTATATGAAAAATATTTTTATATAACAGCACTAGAGGTGGAGAAAAGGGACTTAGTGCTTCTGAGGCTATATTAAAAGGTTTAGCTTTTGGATGGCGGTTTATTTATGCCTAATACTATACCAAGCTTTGATTTTAGTTTGATAGCTGAAAGGAAAAAATATAGAGATGTAGCTATGAGGTGATGAAACTCTTTCTTACTGATTATAGTAAAGAAGAACTTTTATACTGCATAAATAGTGCTTATGATGATAAATTTGATGATGAAACTATAGCACCCTTAGTTAAGGCTGATGGAGCATATTATCTTGAATTATTTCATGGTCCTACTATTGCTTTTTAAAGATATGGCACTCTCAATATTGCCATATTTACTTACTACAGCAGCAAAGAAGAATGGGGTTACAGACAAGATAGTTATACTCACCGCAACAAGTGGAGATACAGGAAAAAGCGGCTATGGCAGGTTTTGCTGATGTAGAAGGAGCAGGAATAATAGTATTTTATCCAAAAGGTGGAGTTAGTAAGATACAAGAATTGCAAATGCGTACACAAAAGGGTAATAATACCAGTGTTGTGGCTATACATGGAAACTTTGATGATGCACAAACAGGTGTTAAAAATATATTTGGAGATAAAGATTTCACATTAAAAGAGAATAGTATAGTATTATCCAGTGCAAATTTATAAATATAGGTAGATTAGTTCCACAAATAGTCTATTATGTTTATGCCTATATTAATTTATTGTCAAATTCCGAAATAGAAGAAGGAGAAAAATTAATATTTGTGTTCCTACCGAAATTTTGGTAATGTACTTTTCGGCATATATAGCTAAACTTATGGGTTTACCTGTAAATAAGCTCATAGTAGCTTCAAATGACAATAAGGTATTAGTAGACTCTTTGAAACAGGAGTATATGATAAAAATAGAGAGTTTATTTTTGACCAGCTCACCATCTATGGATATATTGATTTCCAGCAATTTAGAAAGGCTTGTTTATCTGCAAAATAATTGTGATGCAGACTTAAATGCCAAATTAATGAAAGATTTAAGTGAAAAAGGAAAGTATGAGATAAGTGAAAATGCAAGAGAAAATATGAAAGATTTTGTTTCGGGTTATGCTACAGAAACCAATAATGCAGCCGGAATAAAAGAAACTTTTATGAAGATACAGATTATCTCATAGAGATACACATACAGGGGTTGCTTCCTGTGTTTATGAAGAATATAAAAATAAAAACAAAGGATGCAACGAAAACTGTTATAGCAAGTACAGCCAGTCCTTATAAATTTTCAGAAGCGGTTATAGCAAGTATTACAGATATAAGCAGTGCTAAGGATGAGTGATATTATAGATATGATGGAAAAATTAGCGGTGTAGAAATTCCAAAGGCAGTAACAGAGATAAAAGAAGCGGAAATTTTACATAATATAGAATGTGATGTAAAAGATATGCGAAATATTGTAGAAAAAATTTTAAAAATATAGTATAATGGCACTGATTTTTAACAAGGAGGTATTATATGTTAGTATCAGCAAGAGATATGCTTTTAAAAGCAAAAGAAGGACATTATGCAGTAGGACAATTTAATATTAATAATTTAGAGTGGACAAAAGTCTATATTACTACAGCACAAGAATTACAATCACCCTGTTATCTTAGGGTGTTTCAGAAGGTGCGGAAAGTATATGACAGGTTATAAAACAGTGGCGGCTATGGTAAAAGCTATGATAGAAGAATTAAATATCACAGTTCGGTAGCTCTTCACTTAGATCATGGTTCATTTGAGGGAAGCTTGAAATGTATAGAAGCAGGTTTTTCTTCATAATGTTCGATGGTTCACATTTTCCTATAGATGAAAAATGTTGCAAAAACAACAGAATTGGTAAAAATAGCTCATGAGAAGGGAATATCTATAGAAGCGGAAGTTGGTTCAATAGGTGGAGAAGAAGATGGAGTAGTTGGAGCAGGAGAGTGTGCAGATCCTGAAGAATGTGCTAAAATAGCAGGTTTAGGAATTGATTTCTTAGCAGCGGGTATTGGTAATATTCACGGAGTATATCCATCAAACTGGCAAGGACTTAATCTTTGATGTACTTGCAGCAGTTCAGAATGCTACAAATGGTATTCCTTTAGTTTTACATGGTGGTACAGGTATTCCTGAGGATATGATTAAGAAAGCTATCTCTTTAGGTGTATCAAAATAAATGTTAATACAGAATGTCAACTTGCTTTGCTAAGGCTACACGTGAGTACGTAGAGGCTGGAAAAGATCGTGAAGGTAAAGGATTTGATCCAAGAAAGCTTTTAAAACCGGGCTCAGATGCAATTATGCAAACTGTAAAAAGAGAAAAATGGAGTTATCTCGGATCAGTAGGTAAGGCATAAATTTATTTTTGGGTGTTCTCTCGCTATGAGAGAGCACCTATTTATAAAAATAATTTAGTGGGAGATTTTTATGCAAAATCAAATAATATATCTGATTTTTGGATGTAATGTTTTAATGATGCAGTAATGCAAGAAAAGTTACCAAGTGATGTATATAAGAAACTAAAAAAGACTATAGAAGATGGTGCTGAACTTGATTATGGTATAGCAGGTGTTGTTGCTCATGCTATGAAAGAGTGGGCTATAGAGCATGGAGCAACTCATTATACTCATTGGTTTCAACCACTTACAGGAGTAACGGCGGAAAAACATGAATCTTTTATATCTGCACCGAATAATGCAGGTAAGGTTATAATGGAATTTTCAGCTAAAGAACTTACAAAGGGTGAATCTGATGCCTCAAGTTTTCCATCAGGTGGACTTAGGGCGACTTTTGAAGCTAGAGGATATACTGCATGGGATTGTACATCTCCTGCTTTTTTAAGAGAAGATGCTTTAGGAGTAACCTTATGCATACCTACAGCTTTTTGTTCATATAAGGGAGAGGCACTTGATAAAAAGACACCTTTGCTTAGATCTATGCAAGCTATAAATGAACAAGCTATGCGTATAGTTAGATTATTTGGAAATACCGATGCAAAGAGAGTTATTACTTCGAGTTGGTGCAGAACAAGAATACTTTATAGTAGATAGAGAAAAATATTTAAAAAGACCGGATCTTGTGTATACAGGAAGAACACTTTTGGAGCCCATGCCTCAAAAGGACAGGAACTCGAAGATCATTATTATGGTAGCATAAGAGATAGGATAGCTACTTACATGAATGATGTAAATCATGAATTATGGAAACTAGTGTCCTGCTAAGACACACAACATAATGAAGTAGCTCCGGCTCAGCATGAACTTGCACCGGTATATGAACAAGCTAATAAAGCCGTAGACCATAATCAATTAGTTATGGAAGTGCTCAAAAAGGTAGCAGGTAGACATGGACTTAGTTGTTTATTACATGAAAAGCCATTTGCAGGTGTTAACGGTTCAGGAAAGCATAATAACTGGTCTATTACTACAGATACAGGTATAAATCTTCTAAATCCCGTGATACACCTCACGAAAAATATACAATTTTTACTTGTTTTTAGCTTGCATAATAAAGGCTGTAGATAGACACGCGGATTTGCTTAGACAGTCAGCAGCAGTAGCAGGAAATGATCATAGACTTGGAGCTAGTGAAGCACCACCGGCTAATATATCTATCTTTGTAGGTGAACAATTGGAAGATGTAATAGACCAACTCATAGAAACAGGTCTGCAACACGTTCTAAAAAGGGAGGAGTATTAAAAACAGGGGTTAATACTTTACCTGATTTTGAGAAAGATGCAACGGATAGAAATAGGACATCTCCATTTGCTTTTACAAATAATAAATTCGAGTTTAGAATGGTAGGTTCATCGGATTCTGTAGCTTCAAGTAATATAGTTTTTAAATACTATAGTTGCTGAAAGTTTTAAAGAAGCGGCAGATATTTTTAGAGAAAGTATCTGATTTTTGATGAAGCTGTTCATGATATGATAAAAGACTTGCTCACAGAGCATGAAGAATAGTATTTAATGGAAATGGATATTCGCAAGCTTGGGTAGAAGAAGCTGCCAGAAGAGGTTTGCCTAATATATGCTACAACTGTAGATGCAATATCTGCACTTACAACTGGATAAGGCTGTTAAATTATTTGAAGAATTTAAAGCATTTACAAAAACTGAGCTTGAATCCAGAGAAAGAAATAGAATATGAGAATTATGCAAAAGCTTTATAAATATAGAAGTAAGACTATGATAGGAATGGCTAATAAATTTATAATTCCATCTGTTATAAAATATGTTGGAAATATAGCTAATTCTTTATCTATGGTAACCAATGCTTGTCCTGAAGCTGATATAAGTGTTCAAAAAGAACTTTTTGTTGGAATGTTCCGATTTATTATCAGAAGTTAAAATAGCGGTATCTAATTTATCAGAGCTTACGGAGAAGATAGCACATATATCCGGTGCTATGAAAGAGCAAAAGAGTGTAGTGAAGCATTAACTAAGGCTATGCTTGATTTAAGAAAAACCTGTAGATAGACTTGAGGGTATAGTGGATAAAGAATTATGGCCTATGCCAAGCTATGGTGATTTGATGTTTGAAGTGTGATGAAAAATATAATCATGTATATTTGTTATATTTTATACAAAAAGGTGGCTATTATTGGCCATCTTTTTATATAAAATATTAATATAAAAATTCTTCGATTTGACATAAATATATAGTATAATATAAGAAATCCAGCATTAGAAGGAATAGACTAGTATTATATGGGGTGGAAATATGAAAAGTATAAAAACTTATTTTTTGTTATAATATTGGTTTTTAGTACCAATAGGTTTATATTTAACGGATTATATTTTTAGATCGGAAAAATATTAAAACTGTTCAGAGTAATATAGAATATAATAAATTAAATATTGAAGAAGAGAGTGAAGATATGAATAAAAATAGATTATAGATATGTCAAAGGCAAAAAGAAATATATCTTGCAGGAGGATGTTTCTGGGGTATAGAAGCTTATATGCAAAAAGATTTATGGTGTTATAGATGCGGTTAGCGGTTACGCAAATGGAAAGACAGAGAATCAAGATATGAAGAATTGAAGATCACGGGACATGCTGAAACAGTGAAAGTTGTTTATGATAGTAGTAAAAATAGATTTGGAAAGATATTGGAATATTATCTCAGAGTTGTTGATCCGACAAGTATTAATAAACAAGGAAATGATAGAGGGAACAATACCGAACAGGAGTTTATTATATTGATGAAAATGATAAATCTATTATTGATACTGTTTTAAAAAGAGCAAAATAAGTATAATAAACCCTATAGTTGTAGAGTAGAGCCGCTTAAAGGGTTTTTATGAAGCGGAAGAGTATCATCAAGATTATCTTTCAAAGCATCCGGATGGTTATTGTCATATAGACCTATCTCTTGCAAATGAGCCACTCATAGATGAAGCAAAATATCCTAGTAGGAAGAGTTGAAAAACTTTTAAGTGATATAGAATATAAGGTTACTCAAGAAAAATGCTACAGAGCGTCCTTTTTCAAGTGAATATTGGAATAGTTTTTGAAGATGGAATTTATGTTGATATAAGTACAGGAGAACCCTTTATTTTCTTCAAAAGATAAATTTGAATCATCTTGTGGATGGCCAAGTTTTTCAAAACCTATAGCAAAAAGATGTAGCTAAATATAAAAGAGATAGTAGTTTTAATATGGAGAGAATAGAGGTTAGAAGTAGAAGTGGAGATAGCCATTTTAGGCCATGTTTTTAATGATGGTCCTAAGGAACTTGGTGGAACAAGATACTGTATAAATGGTGCCTCTATAAAGTTTATTCCTTATGATCAAATGGATGCTCTAGGTTATGGGTATCTAAAGATAAGGTTAAATAAAAATTTCAAAGATAAATTTATATAAAAAGGGCTGTAAAAACGCCCCAAAGAAAAGTGCTCAGACCGAAATAATCTGAGCACTTTTTGGTATACTAATTTATGTCCAAAAATAAAAATACCATCGGTAATTATACTGCTAGACAACTAAAATTACCATTAGATATCGAAAAAGTTAATTGATATTTCGGATCCGGTATATACCTTTTTGTGAAGTTATGGATCACATTGACCTATACAAATATTTTGCTGAGAAAGGGCTGCAAAACAGGTCGTAAAAGATGTGATGCTCAAAAATTACTTAAGGTAATCCTTTTTGCCTTTATGGAAAATGGGATTTGTTCATTGAGAAATAGAAAAAGCTGTGTCGTAATGATATACGATATATGTATCTCCTCGATGGCATGAAAGTCCCAACATTTGTTACTTTTTGGCAAATATTATTCGAAATAACTTAGTATCTTCCATAGAGGATATTTTCAAAGATATAAATTCCTATATGTTTGAAAAAGACCATGTAGACCTAAATCATGTTTATATCGATGGAACTAAGATTGTAGCGAATGCAAATCGTTATACTTGGGTATGGAAGAAGTCCTGTATAAAAATCGCAGTAAAGTCTATGAGAAGATTTCACTGTTGATAGATAGTATTAATAGAGACGTTCTTGGATATCTTGGGATAAAGTTTGAGAAACGAGAAGAATACGCCATTGAATATTTATCTGAACTTCTTGACTCGTACAAGTGTGCTACTGGATTAAATATATCTGATTTTGTTTCCGGAAAAGGAAAGCATAAGAGTATTTGTCAAAGACAATATCAAAAAAATGCAGGAATACCTCAAATCGGCTTAAGAGTTACGCGAAACATATCAAAAACTTGTGGCGAGTATAGGAATAGCTATTCTAAAAACAGATCCTAGTGCTACGTTTATGCGAATTAAAGTAGATTATATGGGGAATGATCAGTTACTCCTGCCTATAATCTTCAAGCTGCTGTTTGTGATGAATATATCGCAGTAGTAGATATGAAGCCTTATGCAACAGATATGGAGTGCTTTTGTTCCGTTAATGGAAAAATTTTCACAAAATATATGGTCATTACCCAACTTATCCGTTGCAGATGCAGGCTATGGTTCATACAATAATTACCTTTACTGCGAAGAGCATGGGATGAAAAAGTACATGAAATTTACTATGTTCAAAAAGGAAGTATCCGATAAGAACTATCGAGACAATCCTTATCGTGCAGTCAACTTTCACACAAACAATCAAGGAGACTTGCTTTGTCCGGCAGGGAAAAAGTTTATATTCAAATGTCATAAACACGTATACAAGAATAAATATGGAAGAACGGAAGAACTGTATGAATGTGAGAACTGTACAGCTTGCGAGCACAAAGATAAATGTTGTCCAAGGGCTCGAGGAAATCGGAGTATTAGCTTAAACCGAGAACTCTCTTCTATGCATAAAGAAGTGCTTGAAAACTTGGAGTCAACTCATGGATATTTACTTCGTAGAAATCGAAGTATTCAGTCAGAAGGGACTTTTGGAATCATTAAATGGGATAAATCCTATAATAGACTGCTTAGAAAAGGAGAAAAACGCAATTTTAGAGCTTACTCTTATAACGTGTGGTTTTAATCTCTGTAAATATCATAATAAGAAGCAAAGACTTAAGTATGTAGTGTAAAAAAACACGAGACATTAACTTATAGTTTATTTAGTGTACCTAAATATCTATGTTAGAATACATAATAGTATAAAAATCCAGGGATTTAAGAAAAAGTTAGAAAAGACCGATAAATTGGCACTCGCCAGATTTATCGGTCTTTTGTGGAGCGTTTTTACAGCCCCTTTTGATTGATTTAAGATATTTGAGATTTCTGTATATCTATACTTGAGAATTATAAAGCTTCTGCTCTATGTTTAATATTTTCTATAAAATTGATTACATCATGATTGTATTCTTCATCCATAAGTTTAGAATGTATTAAAAAGTCGGCAGTTGCCTTGTTATTAGCTATAGGAATATCATAAACCTGAGCTATTCTAAGCAAAGCTTTCACGTCAGGATCATGAGGTTGTGCTGAAAGAGGATCTGAAAAGAAAATCACAAAAATCTATTCTTCCTTCGACTATTTTGTCTCTATTTGTTGGTCGCCACCTAAGGGGCCTGAATTATAGCCTCTTACAGGTAAGCCGGTTTTATCTGTTATCATTCTGGCTGTAGTACCGGTACCTGATAAAAAGTGTTTTTGAGTATTTCTATTATCATTGCACCATTCAATCATTTCGGATTTTTCCGTCATGTGCTATCAAAGCTATATTTTTGTTTTCCAATAGTTAGTGTTATTTTTATCCATAAAAACCTCCTTGATTACAATTTTAGATTTTCCTCCTAGGTGGATATCCAAACTTTTGCTTTATACTTTTTGCTGAAATAGAAACATATCTGTATATCCGCAAATTTTAGCTACTTCTGCAATTTATATTTGCCTAATTTTAAAATCTCTTTAGCCTTTTCTAATCTGTAATTATTTAAAGCCTGAACAACAGTATGTCCATGTGCTAAACACTGAATTTAGATAAGAAGAGTTTTTGCCCACATTTTTAGCAATATCAGATACGGTATAGTACTCCCAAAATGCTTTTCTATATCTTCCAAGATAGACTTACGAGTATTTGTTCTTGTTGTCTGGATATTTAGACTCATGCACAATCTATTCCTAAATCTATAAGAAGATTATTTAAATCTGATATTGTTTTCATGTTTTTAGATAAAATTATTTCATCTATATACTCGTTGTAGTTGTATTTTGCAACATATGATATCTTATGTCAAGAGTGCTTATAATTTCTCTAATAAATTTATAAAGAGTTGTTACAGTATAGTTTTTAATTATATCATCTGTTGAAGTGTAAATAAGTTCTTTATAAGCATTTACATCAGAATTTATCAAATACTTATTAGCTAAGGGTCTGATATCAGACATATCTTTGTTAGAATTAGTATTAGCAGACTCGGTAAAAAGCTCATAAGTGAAGTTTTTATATGAAGTTTTATTTTTACTTTCATTCATATTTTGTAGACATTTTATCGATAGCCGCTAAAAAGTTCATCTTCAGTTAGAGGTTTGGTTAACAATCAGATACACCATAGTGCATAGCTTCTACAGCATAATCAAATTCATTATAGCCGGATATAATGATTATCTTTACATCCATTTTATTTTCATATATATATTTTGGCAACTTCAAGACCGCTGACTTTAATCATTTTTATATCAATAATTAAAAGTTGTATATCCGTATAATTTAAGACTTTTATTACGTCTTCTCCGTCTTCAAGGAGGGAAATTATATCTATATCAGGTCTGTTATCAGCTATTATCTTTGCAAGTCTGGCACGAATAAAATACTCATCATCAGCTATGATAGTTCTAATCTTTCATGTGATACCTCCTTTTTATTTTGAATGATATAGTACAACCAATTTCATTATTTTTAAAGTCTAATCTATATTTTTGACCATAATAGATATTTAGTAATTGATTTATATGTTTTAGAGCAAAGTGGCTATTAGTTTCAGACTTGTCATTGAGTATACTATCAATATTTTTCAAGATTAAGTCCGAAACCGTTATCTGTTATATTAAAAGTGAATTTTCATCTCCATTGTCTCATAGATATACGAATATATCTCTATATTTAAGCTCTTTATGCCATGATAAATACTATTTTCTATTAGTGGTAAAAGAATAAAGCTTAGGGCTAAAATCATATAAATTTTTATCACAAATAATTTCATAATCAAATTTCTATAATGATAGCAGAATGCACATTATATCAAGATAGGCTATACTTGTATTTAACTCATCTTTTTATACGTACAAAAACTTTTACCAGACTTAGGCTACCCCTGTAAAATTTTGATAGATCCATAACAAGTTTCATTAAAGTCTCTTTTTGTCCAAACTGGCAAAGGGAATAGATATTATCAAGGGTATTATATAAAAATGTGGTTTTTATCTGTTCATTAATTTTAACTATTTCAATTTATTTGCTTTCAAGATTTAGTATGAGTTCTTTAACTTGTTTTGTGACCTAATCTATCATTACAAATCACTTATCAGTAGATTGATTTCAGGTAAATGAGATGTGTAATCCATTTCATTCCAAAAGCCTAAACGAACAAAGCGAGTATGTTCTATAAGTGCATATATAGGTTTTGTAAGATTTTTGCAAAAATTTCTAGAAATAAGTAAAGCTAAAATAAGTGCAAGTATGCTGGCAATTAAAAAGACGGCTGCAATGCTAAGAGCAGGTTTTATAAGAGCATATAAAGGTATTATATGTACCAATTTCCAAGAATATTGCTACAAAGTCAAGAGTGTTAATAAAGGTGGATTTAGTAAATAAATGTTTTCTTGTGTTTATATGTATTCTAGATAAAAAGTCTATTTACCAGTTCGTTTTTAGTATCAAGATAGTCGGACTTACTAAGAATATTATAATTCTTATCCAAAAGTAAATAAAAGAATCTTATTATTCGGATTGCCGTAAATCTCAGCTATACTCTTCTCAGATATAGCTATTTCCATATATCCGTATAAATCTCCGCTTCTATAATCATAGAAAGGTTGTATATGAAAAACATCAATTAAATTATCGCTACCTATATCAATCTTTTTGCTTTAATCCATCTTGCACCGGAAAAATCAAAAATCAGCTAAGGTACTGGGTGAAGGTTTTCTTTCTGAGCTTATCAGTATATTGTAGTCTTTGTCATATATACTAATTGCATATATATAGGGTGCAGGGTAGGTAAGTCTATTTATTTCTAAACTCATTTCGGTGCCGAAAAATTTTTAGTATCATTATAATAAACAGAATATCCTCTTTGTATAATATTACTATTTAATAATAATCTGAATAATGCTCTGTAGATGTAAAAATATTGATTTAATCTATTGCTTATATGTACAAGAGCCATATCTGATGAAGATATTTGTTCTCCGGTATAATAAAAATAAAAATGATATTGCTTATGATAAATAAAAATCCTGTTAGAGATAGTATTAAAAGCTTTAAGCCTGAGAATAATTGTTTATACATACTTTTATTTTTCAAAATATCCTCAAAAGTTTAGTAAAATACTAGTCTAATTATAACAAAAATAGGGAAATGGCAAGAAAAATAGGTATAGATTTGGAGTAAAATTTTCATACTCTGCGGGTATAGTTGTAGTAGCACTGGCTTCTTTTTATTATGATAGTTTTTGTATGTTTAACTTAAATATATATTGGATAGAATAATATAACTACTTGTCTTTTGTGCAAAACATACAAAAACGGACTTGAATAATTATGAACATTGCTCCTAAAAATAACAAATAAAACTAGAAAAATCCATTTTATAAAAAGTACAAATTGCTATAATCTAAGTAAATTTTTTATAGTTGTAAAAATTATATTAGGAGGACGTTTTATGAAATTAAGAAGGTTAGCACTTTTTAGGTGCGGCACTTACCATGGGTCTTATGACTGCTTGTGGAGCTAAGAGTGCCGGTAATGGTACAGGAGAGAATAAAGAGGCAAGTGGCGAGAAAGTTAAAATCAGAATTTTAACTCGTATTTCAGGAACATCAGATATAGCAAAATGTATTCCATAGCGTACTTGATGAATTTAGAGCAAAGCATCCTGGAAGTTGAGCTTGTCGATGACTCACAAGGTGATGAGAGTGCATTTAATAATATTCTTTCAACTGATATGCATCAGGAAAAATGGCTAATATTTATCGTGCTACAAGGTGTTGCAAACTTAGCTAAGATATAGATAACGGTTTGTTATTAGATGTTAGCCATACTTAGAAGAAGATAAGGATTGGGGTTCAAGTTTTGCACCTGGAGCATTATCATACTATCAAGTACCTGGTAAAGACGGTATATATGCAGTTCCTATGGAGTCAGGACTTATAGGTGTTTATTATCACGAGAATATCTTAAAAGATGCAGGCATAGATAAGTTCCCTGAAACTTGGGATGATTTACTTGCAGCTATAGACAAACTTAATGCTAAGGGCATTACTCCTATAGCACTTGGTGAGCAATCTAATTACATGGGTGGACACTTACATGATCAAATTTTTCTATAAATGGTTAGGTACAGAGGCTGCAAAAGAATTAGAAATAGAACAAAGAAAATGGACAGATCCTGATGTTGTACAATCTTTACAATATATTAAAGATTTAATTGATGCTAAGGCATTTGATCCAGCAACAGTTGGTATGCAAGATGATATAGCTAATACAGCATTCCAAAACGGACAAGCAGCTATGATAATTACAGGTCCTTGGATGTTAGGTAGATATTCAGATCCTGAAAAGACACCTGCTTATGAAGATATAAAGATAGCTAAATTCCATATTTCAAAAGAAAAACCTGAATTTAAGAATCATGATATGCAAATTATCAGCCCTTATATGATAAATGGTAAATTAGAGGAAAAGAACTTGAGTTGACAATAGAGTTAGTAAAGATGCTTACAGTAAGGAAACAGCAAAGAAGTTTTGCTGAAGAGGCTGACTTTATGATGCCAATAGAAGGTCTTGATCTTGATGAAACTAAGGTTAGTCCTTTATTTATACAAAGTACTAAGCTTGGAGCAACAAGTGAAGGTATAGGTGTAGATGTATTTGACTTTGATGAACTTACATCTATGCAAGATAGAACAAGAAACTCTATCATGAGTTTATTTACGGAGCAACAGCAGAAGAGGCTGCGACTGAGATACAAGCAGAAATAGATAGTGCAAAATAGAGTATAAGATAAATAAGGCTGTTTAAATAAATTCTTACCCTAGGGGGATTATAAAGAATTTATGAAACAGCCTTTTTAGAGCAAAGGAGATTTTGATGATAAAAATTAAAAACAGCTAGAGCTAAACTGACAATAGCTTTGTTTATACCACCGCTTTGATTTTGTATACAGTATTCCAACTTATACCGATAGCGGGCGGTATTTATTTTTCCCTTTATGAGTTGGGATGGACTTGCAGGTTCTGCACTCAAGTTTGTAGGAGTGAAAACTATTTGAGTGCTTTTCATAATAAAACCATTTATACTATCACTTAGCAATATGCTTAGGATGGTAGTGTTTAGCGTTCTATTCCATACACCTATAGCATTCTTTTTAGCTGTAGCAGTTAATGCAAAGTTAAAAGGTTATAGGATTTTTAAAACTATATTCTTTGTACCCTACAGTATTTCCTATGATCTGCTATAGGTCTTATGTGGTATTTTGTATTTATGCCAAAGGGCGCATTAGATGCTTTAATAGCATTTTTACATTTAAAACCATTTGCTATTCCTTTATTAGTAAATAAAGCTACAGCTATGAATACTATAGTAGGTGTAAATGTATGGGCAGGTATAGGTTATTATATGGTTATTATACTTGCCGGTCTTACAACTATTCCTAGTGATTTATATGAGGCTGCGGCTATAGATGGGGCAAATCCGTAGAAACTTTCTTTAATGTTACAGTTCCTAATGTTAAAACCAACTCTTATAATGTGTATAGTAATGGATATTATAGGTAGTGTTAAAGCATTTGATATTGTTTATGTTATGACTTCAGGCGGACCAAATGGACTTACAAACTTACCTACAACACTTATGATAAGTGAAGCATTTAGCATAGTCATTATGGTGTAGGTTCAGCTATAGGTATAGTTATAATGATAATCTGTTTAGTTGGTACACTTGGAGTAATGCACTTATGAATAGAGGAAAGAAAGGAGAGTAAGATGAAAAAGAAAAATATAATAATGAGCTTAATAGGCTATATTTTTCTTACTTTTTATGTCTATTATCTTCATTTTTACCTATGTTATTTACAATTTTATCTTCTTTAAAAAAACAAAATTAGAGATATTTACTTCTCCTTTGGTATGCAAAGGTTATACAGTGGGAAATTATATACAGGCTTGAAAGATGCAAATATGAGTGCATACTTTATGAACTCATTATCACAATCAGAGCAACAGTAATACTTACAAGTATAGTTGCTACTATGGCGGCCTATGCATTTGCAAGATTTGAATTTAGTTGAATAAGTTTTTAGTAGTTTTTATTCTTATTGGGTATGATGGTACCTATACATACCATACTTGTGCCAATTTCTTATATTATAGGTATATTTAATTTGAAGAATAATATAGCGGCTCTTGTTTTAGTATACGTAGCTTTTTAATCTACCATTCAGTATTATGGTTATGATAACCCTTTATGAAAAGGTGTAAATCGTTCTTTAGAGGAAGCAGCCATAATAGATGGAGCAAGTTATTTCAAATATATTCAAAAATAATGATACCATTAACTTCTACCGGCTATTTCAACTATATCTATATTTAACTTTATGGGTGCTTGGAATAATATCTTATCCCTCTATTGTTTTATAAATGATAAGAAATTAAGACCTATATCATTAGGACTCTTAAACTTTAGTGGAGAGAGGTTCAGAATATGGTCTACTTATGGCAGGTATAGTTATTACTGTAGTAGTTCCACTAGCTATCTATCTATTATTCCAAGAGAAGGTAGAAAGTGGACTTGCAGCAGGTGCAGTTAAAAGAATAGTAAGTGAAAAGAAAAATTAATATGAATAGATTTTACAGCGAAATAAATGAAAAGATTCGAAGGTATAGATTTTTCTAAATGATATAAAAGAAGTTTATAGAAAATGAGAATGATGAGGAAATAAGAGAATATTTATCTTTTTATATCTCAATATGCCTTACGCAGATGTTGCAAATGTAGATAAAGAAGTTTTATTGGATTATGCTACACATGCTAAAAACTTAGGGAAACTCGTTGTAAGAAGATGGAAGAGGACATATTTTTAAATTATGTCCTTTTTCATAGAGTAAACAACGAAAAATCGTAGCTAATAGAAGCTCTTTTGTGAAAAGGTAAAAGACTTATTAGGTGATGATGAAAAAGAAAATATAATAAAAATTAAATTATTTTTGTGCCGAGAAGTAACATATAGAAGCACAGATGAGAGAACTTTAGATCCTATGAGTATATATAAATCCAGTTTTGGAAGATGTGGGAAGAGTCTACTTTTTGTTACTTCTGTATTTAGAGCGGCAGGAATAGCTGCCAGACAAGTTTATTCTCCTAATTGGGCTCATTGTGATGATAATCACGCTTGGGTAGAAGTATATTTAGATGGTAAATGGCACTATCTCGGGGCTCGTGAGCCGGAAGAGATACTGATAAAGGTTGGTTTGATGATGCGAGTGCCAGATCTATGCTTGTTCGTGAGCAGACTATTTGCCTATAAGGTGGAGGATAGTACAGATTTAATAAGTAAAAATGATATTTTATGCGAATTAAAACCAAAACTTCAAGATATGCAGATGTGAAAAAGATTTCATTTATGCTAAGACAAGGAAAGGAAGTTTTAAAAATTTTAATTTTGATATTTGCGTTATGAATTATGCGGGATTTTTACCTGTTGCTAATGTAGAAAGACTGATGATTTTGGTAAATATGAAATAGAATTAGCTTTTAGGTACTGTATTTTTAAGCTTATATAAGGATAAAAATTATATAATACCTATAAATACAGAAGAGAAAGAAAATTTTGACATAGATATAAATGAATATGTAATGGAATATTTTAAATATAAGGAAGTTTATATTAATGTTCCTAAGGCAAGTACGAGAAATAGAAAAAAAGGCTCCTGAAAGAAAAAAATATGAATATAAGTTGAAAAGATTTCCTAATACAGTTGTTAAAGATAAGTCTCATTGATATGGGAATGAAAGACTTATGGGAAAATTTATCAGAAAAGATAAAAAGAGATATAAGTATTGAAGTCTTGGAAGAAGCATATATACACCAAATTTATATGAGGTTCAAAAAGAAATTTATATGAACTATATACAAAAATCCAAGAGTTGAATTTGAAGTATTAAGTCCATGTAGAAGGATTTTTAGAGAAAAATTTAAAACTATTTCTGATATATTAGCCTTTGTAAAGGAAATGAAACTTACCCAGAGATATTTACAACTGAGGCTAAAAGGTATATAAAAATAAAAACTAGCCTCCGCTTTATCTTTTAAGAATATTTATAGTTACTGCTATAAGGAGTCTTGGTATTGCAGCAAAATTAGAAAATAATCAAATATACATATACAAAGATGGAACGTTTGTTTATTTAGAGGAAGCAGATAAAAATAATTGATGGTTTAGCGTATATAGACGGATTTAATATAGAGAAAGAAACTGATGTACAAAAATCATATTTATTATTGGATGATGTAGTTAAAGACTATATGCAAACTTTTTCTGTTGCAAAAATATAATCCATATACAAAAAGTCTTATTTACCTTGATGCAAACAGCATAAAGGAGAAAATGTTAGTAGAGAGTGGAGAATACGTAGTTTCTACATCAAATAGATTGCCTAACGGGAATATTTGTGCAAAATTTGAAATAATAAAACTGCAAGCAAATGAAGAATATAAATTAAATTTAGAATATATGCAGGCAGATATAGGAGATATGCTTAGTCAGTTGACCCCTACCGGATGGAATCTTGGAAAAAGTGGAATTTGATAGCGAGTATACTTTTACTTATGTGGCTAAAGGAAGAAGAAGAACCTAGCCAACATATAGCTAATGATTTGTTGCAAAAAGAAGCTTTTACTTAAAAATCTTGATATGAAGCTACCTTTACAAAGGACTTTGAGAAGAAAGATTTTTGCTATAAATAAATTATTAGAAAAATAGTAAGAAAAATAAAATATTTACTGACTTTGGCGAGGTTTTTGCAAGAAAGTTTCGGTAGAAGTGTATTCGTAAATCATGAAACCTTGCCATAGTAGCTTTATGTAAAAATAAGAAAGCTATATATGCTTTTTAGCGGATATCAAGTAGGTAGTGGAGATATGATAGAAAAAAATAATAAATAAGGGGTTTAAGATGAATAAACTTATAGAAGAAAGAACAAAAAGGACTAAGTGGTATGAGATGCCAGATTCGGTATGTTTATACATTGGGGTTTATATGCCATTCCCTGCCAGAGGTGAGTGGGTTCGTTCTAGAGAAAGAATAAAAAGAAGATTATGACTATTTAATAGATGAATTTGATTGTAAAAATTATAATCCTAAAGAATGGGCTAGACTTGCTAAAAAGCAGGTATGAAATATGCAGTTTTAACAGCTAAACATCATGACGGCTTTTGTTTATATGATAGTAAGGTAAGTGATTTTAATTCAATGAATGCGCCCTGCCATAGAGATTTAGTTAGAGAGTTTTTAGAGGCTTTCAGAGCTGAGGGTATAAGAGTAGGTTTATATTTTTCTATAATAGACTGGAGACATGAGGACTTCCCACATTATGGTGATATGCATCATCCAATGAGATAATGAAGAATGAAAGGGTATGAGCATAATTTTGACAAATACCTTGAATTTATGCATGCACAAGTTAAAGAATTAGTTACAAATTATGGTAAATTAGATCTTAGTGGTTTGATTTCTCATGGTCCTATGAATTGTGAAAATGGAAAGCTAAAGAGCTTATGGAAATGGTAAGAACTTATCAACCTGATATCATCAGATAATAGACTTGAAGGAAGTGCAGAGTATGCAGGAACTATTAAGACTCTAAATCCAAGTACCTATGCGTGAGATTTTGCTTCTCCTGAGCAAATGATACCACCTGAGGGATAGTAGACGAGGCAGGTAATTCTATACCTTGGGAGGCTTGTATCACATTAAATAATAACTGGGGTTATCATGCACATGATAAGCACTTTAAATCAGATAAATTAGTTATAAGAATGTTGGTGGAATGTGTAAGTAAAAACGGTAATCTTATCTTAAAATGTAGGGTCCTGATGCAAGTGGAAGAATACCAAAGGAATTCTTCAGAAATCTTAGAAAAATAGGCTCTTGGATGGACGATAATGGTAAGAGTATTTATGGTTGCGGTATTTCAGAGTTTGCTAAACCTGAATGGGGAAGATTTACTCAAAATGGTAAATATTTATATGCCCATGTAATGGAAGAGCAGGCAGGTGCAATATGTCTTAGTGGAATGGCAAATAAAAATTAAGAAAAATGAGACTTTTTAAAGGATGGAACAGAAGTTTTTACAAAGTTTTTATTGGAACTTAAAAAGAATTTGCTAAAGATGGATTTTTCTTCTTGATGCAGGCAAAGTGATTGCTATCCTCTTCCTGATGATAGAGATACTGTTGTAGAAATTGAACTTAAAGAGGAGTAAGAATGATAAAAGAAGCTTGTATTGAAAATGCTACCTTACTTAGTAAATATATAGATGCAGGTGCAAATAGAATAGAGCTTTGAGGATAATCCAGCCGTAGGTGGAACTACGGCTAGTTTTGCAACTATAGATTATGCAAGAGCAGTTTGTAAGTATAGAAGTGTAGAGCTTGGGGTGATAATAAGAGCCAGAGGCGGTAATTTTGTATATAATGATTTTGAAAAATATAATGATAAAAAGATATAAAAAGTGCTGTAAGTCAAGGGGTTGATAGAATTGTTATAGGGCTTTAACTGATGATGATAGTATAGATGTAGAATATGTAGAAGGATGATAAGAGTAGCTTGTTTGATAACCTAATATTAATATCACTTTTTCATATGGCTTTTGATAATATAGCTGTAAATAAAAATTATGACAGTGGAGATTCTATAAAAAGAGTGGAAAGTATAAAGATTTTTAGCCGAACTTGGAGTTGATACAATACTTACTCACGGATCAAACACTAATAATCCTATATTAGAAAATATTGGTTTGTTCATAGCTTTATATAGGTGAAGCTAATAAATATGGAATTGATATAATGCCGGGTGGTGGACTTAGTTTTTTAAATTTAGATAAATTAACAGAAGAACTTGGAAACATTAGAAGCTGCACATGGAACCAAAATAGTGGATATAAAGTAATCTAAAGTGCTAAATTAATCTTTAGAGGTGTGAAAAAGGTACTAAAAAGGGCTATATAAAGAGTAAGAGCGTAATATATGTGAAGAAATTCTGACTTTTTCTCGACATTTTTAAAAAAATATATACCTAAAAGTTCTCTTTATCATATATACTATGAACTACGTTATAAATATGAATAAGAGGTTATAAGATGATAAATAAAAACTCAAAATTAGTAATGGCAAGTATAGGATTAGCCACTTTTGATGATGACAGCTTGTGCTGAAAAATCTATTATGTCAACGATGAAAAATGTTAGTATAGATTGGGATCAGGTAAGAGATGATTTGGAAGCTGAACTTAATGATAATCCTGATTACCCACACGGTAAGTATGTAGACTTTGCTGTATATCCGGAAGAAAATACTATAAGACTTATTTGGCCTTTAGATGATAAGATTACTCAAGTTGAAGCCTTTAGAATATGGAAAAGCTTTTTATAAAAACTTTTAATGATGTAGTAGTAACTCAAGATTTTCACCTGCAAAAATCAAGTGAAACCAGCTACGGAGGTTTGTGGATAAGTACAAATTGGAGTTGGAAGTGTATAATGAGGCCGATATAATGCAACCTGACTCTATACTATGTAAATCAATATATGGAGCCCGGTTCAAATGATCCGGTTATACCACAAATAAGATCCGATGTCAGTACAGAAGAAACTACGAAAGCGGAGTAGGTTTTCGGAGGAGAGAATAGTGAAAAATTTTAAAAAGAGAATTAAGCATAGTTCTTGTTTTATTAATTTTTACTTGTTAGTATGAATTTAACAAGTTTTGCGTAAGCAATTTAAGTTCTGTAAATAAGAATACTATAGGGCTCATCATTCGGTATTTTAAATGGTGCCAGTATAACTATGCTTTAGATCAAATACGGCAAGCCAAAATATGAGGGTATATTAAAAACTAAAAGCGGAAAAATAATAGTTGTTGATGGTGGCTTAGAAGAAGATGGAGCACATTTAAAAGAGATGCTAAGAGCCGAAGGAAAGGTTAGTGCTTGACTTTATAACACATCCTCATTCTGATCTATGTTGGAGCTTTATAAATGTATTAAAAATGATAAGAATAGTGCTATAAGTATAGAAGGAATTTATTATAATCTAACTGATATGGATTGGTATAGAAGAAATGAAGCATATAGAGCAGATTATGTGCAAAAGTTTGTAGATTCTTTGAAAAATGTTGAGCCCGTGTACTTCATTCAAAAATCAAATATGGAGATATTATAAATATAGATGATGCCAGTATACATGTATTAAAATGGACCATATTTATTTACAGTAAATTCTATAAATAACTCATCTATAGCATAGAGTGGATATGGGTGGAAAGAGAATTATATTCCTTGGAGATATGGGAGAACAAGCAGGAGATAGTCTTATTTCAGATGTACAAGCGAGTGAATTAAAAGCTGATATAGTACAGATGGCTCATCATGGTCAATATGGAGTTAGCAAAAGAGTATATGAGATAATCAGTCCAACTATAGCTATGTGGAATGCAATCGGAATGGTTATAATAATACAAGTGGGAAATATCTGACGTTAGAAGTGAGAAAAATGGATGAAAGATATTGGTGAAAAGAGTAATTATGTTATAAAAAGACGGGGATCAATTCATAAAGTAAGGAGAAATTAGATGCAATATGTTTTATTGATTGTAGGGTTTATATTATTGATAAAAGGTGCTGATTTTTCGTTGAAGGTTCAGCCAGTGTTGCTAAGTTATTGAAAATACCTAGCCTTATAATTGGTCTTACAATAGTTGCTTTTGGTACATCTATGCCTCGAAGCTTAGTAAGTATATCGGCAGCTATAAATGGAAATAATGGTATAGCGGTTGGTAATGTTATAGGTTCAAATATATTTAATTTACTTGCTATAGTAGGTATATGTGGTTTAGTAAATGTACTTGATGTAGATATGATATTTTAAGAAGAGATTATACATATTCTGTTATAATAACTATAGTTCTTGGGCTTATGTTATTTATAGGTAGAGATGTAAATAGGTTGGAGGGAATAATATTACTTCTATTATTTGCTTTTTCTTATTCTATACTATAAAGTCGGCGCTAGCTAATAGAACTGTGGTTGAAGGAGAGGACTATAAAATTTTACCCTGCATGGCTTTCTGTTATTTATATAGTAGGTGGTTTGATAGCTATAATGTTAGGTGGTAATATGGTAGTTAGGGAGCAAACCAAACCGGGCCACTCAATTGGATTATCAGATACCTTGATTGGACTTACAATAGTTGCAGTGGGCACTTTCACCTGAGCTTGTTACCAGCTTGGTAGCAACCGGAAAAAGGAGAAAATGTATAGCTTATAGGAAATGTTGTAGGTTCAAATATATTTAATATAATATTTATTTTGGGTATGTCTGCAAGTATAAAACCGATAAGTGTAGATATATTTTCTATATATGATATATTATTTTTACTTGTAGTTACTATTATAGTATGGTACTTAGCAGGTAATGATGGAAAGATAAAAACTTGAAGGTGCCTTTATGGTATTTTTATATATAGCATATACAGTGTATATAATATTGAGATAAGAGATAAGCTGCTACTCTAGACTAAGGTCGTGGTAGTAGCTTTTTGCTTGTTTTTTTATATGATATAAATTTATAGTTAAGTATAAATAGTTTTAGAAGAGGTGGAAATATTAATATAAATAGTAGAAGCTACATAAGTGGGTGAGTTTAAATTGATGAATTGTACAAGAAAAACAATTAAAGAACAGAGAGCCCCTGAATTATTAGTTGATAAGAGGAGAGCGACACAGAAGTGTCGGCTCTAAGTATTATGAAAAATCTTATATTTTATTTATAAATGAGTTTCACGTCTTTCTATCTATGTAGTAAAGTATACAAGTAAATAACGACTATACTTTGTTTTTGTGTAAATGTATTTTAAAAGAATTGTTAATAAAAATATGAATGTAGACAGATACTATTCTTTCTGTTATCATCATAAAAAGATAAAAAGAGGTGTATTATGAATAATCCAATAGTTACAATAAGTATGGAAGATGGAAAGCAAATTAAATTAGAGCTTTTATCCGAGATAGCTCCCAAATACAGTAAGAAATTTTATAGCTTTAGCAAATAAAGGTTTTTATAATGGTTTGATTTTTCATAGAGTTATATCAGGATTTATGATTCAAGGAGGTTGCCCACAAGGAAGTGGTATGGGTGGTCCGGTCATAACATTAGAGGTGAATTTTCTTCTAACGGCTTTGATAACAGTATTAAGCATGAAAGAGGGTTATCTCTATGGCAAGAGCTGCACATCCTGATTCTGCAGGCAGTCAATTCTTTATTATGCATGAAGATGGATTTTTCCTAGATGGTCAATATGCGGCTTTTTGGAAAGGTTATAGAGGAATAGAAACAGTTGATGCTATAGCGGCTGTTAAAACTAATCATATGGACAGACCATTAGATGAGCAAAAATTAAGACTATAGTAGTTGATGCTAAGGGTGTAGATTACGAAGAACCTGAAACTGTATAATGAAAAGAAATTAGATATATTATCATCTCAAATGAAAAGTTTGAAATACTTATTCGATGAAGAAGAAGCCCTTTGGAAGCAAAGCTTGATAAAAGGGCTTCTATTGCTATATTAAAAATAAAAACTTAGATATAAGTTTAAGTAAATATGCAGTTTTAGAATATGAGGATATTGACGAGATATACTTGGAAAAAGTGGTGTATAGATACTATGATTTGGGATTTACTATAATAGAGAATGAAGAACTTAGAATACGAGAATTTTTGCAAGAAAGATTATGATAGAGTATCAGAGCTTGAAAGAGAAGGATATTTAGGTGAAAGATGATAAAATATTCCATAATAAAGATAGTTTTTATGCCCTATGTAAGCACACAATATGATTTTTATGAGTACGGAATTTTTGCAATAGAAAGACTTAAAGATAAAGAAATATTAGGAAAAATAGGACTTAATATATTAAAAGATAAAATATATGTAAGTTATCATATAGATAAAAATATAGAGCCAAAGGATACGGATATAAAGCTCTTAAATTATTGTTAGAATATATAAGAAAAGAATACCCCTGACAATATTATTTATGCAAAGATAGATTCGAAGAATAAAAACTCTCTTAAATTAGCTAAAAATTAAATATAAATATAGAAACTTTTTGTTTAAAAATGACAAGAAAAAAATAAAATATAAAATTAAGTTAGGGTCAAACTAACTAAATAAATATAAGTTTAAAAATGTATTTGAATAAAAAGCAATAAATAGTTTATAATAACTTGTATACAATATGCCAAATAAATACAATTTGAGGTAAGTATTATGGGAAATAGCATAAGTTTGAAAGCCTATGCCAAGATAAATTTAGGTTTAGATGTAATAAGGAAAAGAGAAGATGGGTATCATGATTTTAAAAATGATAATGCAAAATGTCGATATATATGGACAAGATTACTCTTGAATTATTAGAAAAAGATGAAATTAAACTTGACTTAAAGTTGGCAGTTTGAGAATGAAGAAAGCTTATCAGAGGGTTTATTAGATAGAGATAATATAGCGTATAAAGCGGCAAAAACTTCTAAAAAGATGAATATTCCATAGGTGTATATATTAAAAATAGAAAAAATATACCTATAATGCGAGGTATAGGTAGGTAGTAAACGATGCGGCAGCAGTTATAAAAAGGACTTAATAAATTATTTGATTTAAAAATTAGATGACAATACTTTTGATGAGATTAGGTCTAAGCTTTAGGTGCAGATGTACCTTATTGATATTAGGGAAAAACTGCTCTTGCAGAGGAATAGGAGAAAAACTCAGTATACTTGAACCATTACCAAGTCTAAACTTATTAGTGGTAAAAACCTGATATAAATGTTTCTACTAAGTTGGTTTATCAAAAGTTTTGAAACTGGATGAATTAAAAAGAAGATAGACCTAATATAGAGGAGATAATATCAGCTATACATAAAAAGATATAAAAAGTATTTGTAGCTAATGTAAGAAATGTTATGGAAACATATACTATAAAGGAATATCCTATTATAGAAAAGATAAAAGAGGCGATGATAAAAAGAAAAAGCATTACTCAGTCTTATGAGTGGTAGTGGACCCTAGCGTATTTGGTATTTTTGAAACTGAAAAATGATGTACAAATTTGCTGCGAAAAATTTAAAAAGGTATCTATAAAGATTTAGCAAAAGCATATATATAACAAAAACAAAATAGGAGGTAGTTATGCAAGGTTTAGTAAATGCAGATGAATATTTACCATTAAGAGAAGTTGTTTTTAAAACATTAAGGCAGGCTATTCTAAAAAGGAGAGATGAAGTCAAGGAAAGATTAATGGAAGTAAGTTTAGCTAAAAAACTGGGTGTTAGTAGAACTCCTGTAAGAGAAGCTATAAGAAAGCTTGAACTTGAAGGATTGGTTCTTATGATGCCAAGACGAGGAGCTGAAGTAGCAGGAATAACAGAAAAAGTTTGACTGATGTACTGGAAGTAAGAAAGTTCTTGAAGAGTTAGCTATAGAACCTGCTTTGTAAGCGTATGACAAAAAGAAGAAGTGAGAATGTTGGAAGTTGCCGCCAATAGCTTTAAAATAGCTGTAGGAAAAGCTGAGCCTATAGAAATAGTCGGTTCCGATGAAGCTTTTCATGATATAATATTTAATGGAACAGGTAATGATAAATTAGTATTACTACTATCAATCTTAGAGAACAAATGTATAGATATAGACTAGAATATGTTAAGGATCCAAGACAATGGAAACCTCTTATGGAAGAACATGATAAGATATTAAATGCTATAAAAATAGAGATGAATTAGCAGCAAAAGAGATAATTAAAAACTCATATAGATAATCAAGAACAGAAGTAGCAAAAATATAAAGCTTTGGGTTGGGATAGTTATGAAAAAGAGTATACTTTGTTATTTTTGGAGGACGATCATCTGAGCATGATGTCAGTGTAAAGTCAGTTTGTAATGTAATAGAATATATAGATACGGATAAATATGAGCCTATTTTAGTTGGAATAACAAAAGAGGGGGAATGGAAACTGGTAAAAAGTATTGTGGATATAAAAAACGGTTCTTGGGTAAATTCCGAGATTTATGCGTATCTGCAAGCTAACAGTTTATCTAAACATATACTGATAGAAGAACATGGTCTATATACTAAAAATGATAGATGCGGCTTTTTCCTGTTATGCATGGCTATATGGGGAAGATGAAGCATACAAGGTCTTTTTGAATTAGCCGGTCTACCTTATGTGGGTTGTGGAATAATTGCAAGTGCCTGTGGAATGGATAAGTTTTATACTAAACTTATAGTTGACAGCATAGGTATTAGACAGGCAAAATATGTGGGAATAAGAAAAGCTGATTTTAAGCAAGTCTTTAGATGAATGTATAGAAAGAGTAGAGCTTAGCCTGGAGTATCCTGTATTTGTCAAGCCCAGCAATGCAGGTTCGAGTATAGGAGTAAATAAGGGCAAATAATAGAAATGAATTAGCCTTGTCTTAAAGAAGCTTCAAAGCACGATAAGAAAATTTTAGTAGAAGAATTTATCAGAAAGGTCGAGATAGAATGTGCTATACTTGGTGATTTCGATGAAGTAAAAGCAAGTGGTGTAGGTGAAATAAAAAGCCGCTGCAGAATTTTATGATTTTGATGCAAAATACAATAATCCGAGTCTCTACTATAATAAATCCTGATATGGATGAAAAATAGTAGAAAAATTAGAGAAAGTGCTATTACTATTTTTTAAAAGCTTTAGATGCTTACGGTTTATCCAGGGTAGATTTTTTGTGACTGAAAGCAAAGAAATAATTTTTAATGAGATAAATACTTTGCCGGGATTTACAGCTATAAGTATGTATCCGATGTTATGGGAGGCAAGAGGTATAGATAAGTTTACCTTGGTTAATACTTTAATAGAGCAAGCATTTAGGAGGTATTAGAATGTCGCTTGAATCCGATGCGCCTGTAGGAGTTTTTGACTCGAATAGGTGGCTTGACTGTAGTAAGAGAAATAATAAGACAAATACCCGATGAAAAATAGTTTATTTTGGGGATACTGCCAGAGTTCCTTATGGCAGTAAATCAAAGGAAACTATCATAAGATATTCCAGACAAATAGTAAGATTTTTACTCACTAAAAATGTTAAAGCAATAGTAATAGCCTGTAATACAGCTTCTGCATATGCACTTGAAACTCTCGCAAAAGAATGTAAGGTTCCTATAATTGGAGTTATTTATGCAGGCAAAGGTAGCAAGTGATAGTACAAAAATAAAAAGGTCGGTATTATAGGAACAAATGCGACTGTGGCAAGTGAAGTTTTATGTAAAAACTATAAAATCTTTCAATGCCGATATAGATGTTATACAAAAAGCCTGTCCGCTTCTTTGCCCTTTGCAGAAGAGGACTTTTGCATGATACCGTTACAGATGAAATTGTTTCAGATACGTCAGTGAATTAAAAAGCAAAAATATAGATACCTTAGTTCTTGGTTGTACTCATTATCCCCTGCTTCGTTCAACTATTAGACGAATAATGGGAGAGAAAGTTTGTCTTGTTAATCCCGCCTATGAAACAGCAATAGAATTAAAGCATTTATTGGAAGATAAGGGATTTTAAATACTTCTTTAGATTCTAAAGATAAATATGAGTTTTACGTTTCAGATATGGCAGATAGATTTAGAGATTTTGCAAAGTTCTATTTTTGCCTGATGAAGTAAAGAAAACCCAAGTGATTAATATTGAGGAGTTTTTAGATGAAAGAAGATGTTAGACTACATATATCAGGTTTAAGATCCACCCTATACAGGTGATGAATTTGATAATGAGGATATAAGTGTTATGGTTTCGCAAGTATGAATTTGTAGATGGAGTACATAAGATTAGCTATGAAGAGATCATGGATGAGGTAGATGATATTATAAATAATACAATATACATAGATGATGCCGCATGAAAAATAAAGAGGTGCTACAAATTTCTTATGAATTTTTCTAAGAATGAGAATTCCACAAGTACAAAAATATTCTACCCTTATGGAGACATCTTTATGAGATTATCTCACGCATAGTATAGATATAAAAAGAAGATGAGGATAGAATAATTGTGGATGTTGACTATCTTCATCTATAGAAGATGAGTTACTATCCAGTTCTAAGATTAGAGTAGATGTAAGTTCAAAATAAGATATTTAAAATAAAAATATTTAATAAAAGACTATCTTTAGGTGTTTAAAATACTAAAGCTAGTCTTTTTAAATTGTTTTAACTAAGGATTTTTTAAAAAGTATAATATATAAGAATAATGTGTTAACTTATATAAAGTAAAGATAAAATACTAAAGGAGGGGAAATGTTAGAAAAATAATAAGTTTAATAGAAAATAGTCCCAGTAGCTTTAACGGAGCTAAGAATATAAAAAAGAAGAATTACTCTCAAGAGGATATAAAAAATAACTTTTAATGAGAGCATAGAAAAAGGTGGAAATACTATATAGAAAAAGAATGAATCTTGTATATTAGCTTTTAATATAGGAGAAAGTCTTGCAAATCCCTATTTTAATATAGTAGCAAGTCATCTGGATTGCCCAAGCTTTTAAAAATAAAGCCTAATCCTGTAATAAAGGCAAATGGGTATTGTAAGCCAAAACGTAGAAGGCTATGGTGGTATGATAATGTCAACTTGGCTTGATAAACCGCTTGGTAATCGCAGGACGAGTTGCTTATAAGAAGGATGGAAAAATAGTAACAGAGATTATAAATATAGATGAAGCAGTATGTAGTATTCCGAATGTAGCCATACATATGAATAGAGAAGTTATATAAGGGTTATGCTTTTAATATAAAAGATGATGTTACCCATTATATCTTTAAATGAAGATTTTTGATTTTTATAAATTTTTGGCTGTAAAGACAGGTATAAAAAGAGAAAATACTGTAGCTATGATTTATTTTTGTATCCTGTATACAAAGCCCTTATATGGGAGAAGATAAAGAATTTATTTCAAGTTTTTCATATAGATGATTTTGCTTGTGCAAGTACCTCTTTATATGCCTTTATAGATAATTTCAGCAAAAATGCCATAAATGTTTATGCAAGCTTTGATAATGAAGAAATAGGTTCACTTACTAAACAAGGTGCAGATAGTAATTTTTATATGATATATTAAAATACATCAGTAAGGAGTTAGGTTTAGAATATGTTGCAATGTTAGAAAAATCACTTTCTAAGTGCCGATAATGCTCATGCTTTACATCCGAATCATCCTGAATATTATGACATATCAAATAGAGCGTATTTAAATAAGGGTATAGTAATAAAAATATAGTGCCAGACGGTCTTATGCAAGTGATAGTTTAGGTTCAGCTACATTTATTGATATACTGGAGAAAGAAAATATACCATATCAATTTTTCACCAATAGAAGTGATATGCCAGGCGGCTCAACACTTGGAAATATATCAAAATTCTCATGTTTCTATAGATACGGTTGATATAGGTTTGGCTCAGCTTGCCATGCACTCAAACATGGAAATGGCAGGAAGCAAGGACTTTATTTATATGTACGAAGCCCCAAAAGCTTTTTATAGGAGATAAAATGAAAAACATCGCTGTTTATAGCTTAGCGATATTTTTATTTGCCGAAAAATATTTATTTAAAATGCTTGAACTTTTACAAGTTTATAGCTGGCAACATCTTGCTCTAAAATTATAGCCTTAAATTTCCATAGGCCATAAGCCAAGCTTTCCTTAATTTTAAGTGCAAGGTCTTTAACTATCTCAAGCTGTTCTTCCTTAATACTCGACTTGATACTAAGAGTATCAGCAAAGAATATTCATATTTTTCATATTAGTAATATATTCGCTCATACGTTTTCCGGCTGATAAGGCCCAAGAACCATTTTTCTATAAGAACAACATTTCTGTTTTGCTATATTGTGTTCTTTTAAGTCTTCAAGAAGGAAATTCATATAAGGGAAAACACTTGCGTTGTAACTGGCAGCTGCAAAATACTAAAAGTTTTGGCTCTAAAGCTTTCTGCAACCAAGTAAAGAAGTATCTGTTACTGAAACATCATACATCTTAATATTTTTGATGCCGAGCATAGCAAGTTCGCCTGCAAGCAGACAAGCAACATCTTCGGTAGCTCCATAAACAGTACCATATGATTACAGCATTATCTTCCGTGCATAGCTTGCCCAAGTAGTATACTTTTCAATAAATTTAGTTATAAGCTCTTTTTCTCCAACAGGACCATGAAGAGGACAAATATAATTTATCTCATAAGCTGCCAATTTTTGATTAAATTAAGTGTTTGAACGCCATATTTACCGACCATATTAGTATAATAACGTCTTGCTTCATCTAGCCACTCTTCAAAGAAATTAACCTCATCAGAGAAGATATTTCGGAAAAGCACCGAAAGTTCCAAAAGCATCAGCAGAAAATACCATTTTTGTTCTTTTTCCTCATAAACCACCATAACTTCAGGCCAGTGGAACCATAGGTGCAAAAAGGAAAAGTAAACTTATGAGAACCTATATCTAAAGTATCCTTTTCCTTGATTTCGAGTTTATTGTATTGTCCTTTAAAAATCAAAAAAATTGTTCAATGAGTGCAAACGTTTTCGCATTTCCGACTAAAGTTACTTTTCAGGATGTCTAAATAAAACTTTCTGTCTAGCAGCATGATCACATTCCATATGATTGATGATTAAAGTAATCTAATTTTCTACCATTTAAAAGTATGTTCAAGATTTTCAATAAAAAGGTTTAACAATAGACTTGTCAACAGTATCGAGTAAAACAGTTTTTCGTCCATTATTAAATAAGAGTTATATGTTACACCATTTCGGTAGGGGAAATATATTCTCGAAACGATTGAGTCTCACGATCACTAGCTCCCAAAAAAATATACATTATCACAAACTAAACGTTCTTGATGCATAAAAACCTCCATATCTTACGCTAATATAAGAGTATTATAGAAAAATATAAATAAAAATACTAAGAATTACTCTATATAAATCATTACACATTATAAGCGTAACTAGGCTTAAATGCAAAGCAAAATAGGAATAATAATGTTAAAAAGTAGCAGTTTATAGAGTATAAAATAAATTAAAAAAAGGAGAGTTTAGGATATGTTACACATATATCTATATTGATATTATTGTAATAATGAAATAAACTAATAATATAAAGAAATTAAAAGCTTAAATTTATAGTAGATTTTAGGAGGGTATATAAAGTATATATTAAAGTTGAACAAATATGGTAAGTAAAAATATAAATATAGATGGTCTAGATATTAAACTTATAAAAAAGAGCTCTTAAAAATCTATATATAAGAGTAAAAGAACCAAATGGGGCAGTTGTAGTAAGTGCTCCTATAGGGTATAAGGAGGAAGAAATTAAAATATTTATCCTGAAAAATTAGTTGATATTAGGAAAATTATTGCAAAGCTACAATTTCAGTATGCACAGAATAAAAAGAATATATATCAGGTGAAAGACATTGTTTATGGGGTAAATCTTATACACTACTTGTAGAAGAAGGCTTTTAACAAGTATGAAATCACTAAGGAAGATAATAAAATAATATTTAGACTTCCTGTAGGAGTAGGTTTAGAGCAAAAGAAAATATTTTAATGAGTTTTATCGTGATGAATTAAAAAGTTTTTGGAAATATTGGTAGAGAAGGTAGAAAAACATATAGGAATATCAGCTGATGAATATAGAATAAAAATATGAAAACTAGATGGGGTACTTGTAATATTACAAAAAGACGAATATGGATAAATTTACAGCTTGCTAAAAACCTATAGAATGCCTGGAGTATGTATTGGTTCACGAGATAGTTCATTTACTTGAGAAAAACCATACCAATAGATTTCATGGACTGGTGGGAAGATATTATCCGTCATGGAAAGAGACTAAAAGGAAACTTGAAAGTATATCTGAAAACTATATAAATGAAGAATAAAAGTGTATACAAGAAAAACTTGAAACCTTTTAGTTTTTTATGATTAAATAGTAACTAAGCTTTTTAAATTTGGAGGAGAGTTATGGCTCAATATAATCATAGTGCCGTTGATGGCGTAAAAATTGGCAAGAAAAGCCTATAAATGTTGATGATGGCAAGAAGCCAAAATATTACTGTTTAGATATGTTTCCTTATCCATCAGGTTCAGGACTTCATGTCGGCCACTGGAGAGGATATGTTATAAGTGATGTTTGGTCAAGATATCAAATTTTACAAGGGAATTATGTTATCCATCCTATGGGATTTGATGCTTTTGGTTTGCCGGGCAGAAAATTATGCTATAAAGATGGGGGTTCATCCGCAAAAATCTACAGCAGAAAATGTAGCGAATATTAAAAGACAAATAGACGAGATAGCTTCTATATATGATTGGGATATGGAAGTAAATACTACAGATCCGAAGTTTTATAAGTGGACACAATGGATTTTTGTACAAATGTTTAAAAAGGGTCTTGCTTATGAGAAAGAATTTCCAATAAATTGGTGTCCGTCTTGTAAAGACCGGTCTTGCAAATGAAGAGGTTGTAGATGGGGCTTGTGAACGTTGTGGAACTCCTGTTACAAAGAAAAATCTTCGTCAATGGATGTTAAAAATAACAGAATATGCAGATAGATTACTAAATGATTTGGACAAGTTGGATTGGCCTGAAAAGGTTATAAAAATGCAATCAGACTGGATAGGAAAAAGCTATGGAGCAGAGGTTGATTTTAAAGTAGAGGATACAGATGATGTAATAACTGTATATACAACAAGACCTGATACCTTACATGGAGCCAGTTTTATGGTTCTTTCTCCTGAACATGCCCTAGCCAAGAAACTTGCAAAAACCTGAAAAATTAGAAGAAGTAGAAAAATATATTTTTGAAGCTTCTATGAAATCAAACGTAGATAGAATGCAAGCGAAAAGACAAAAACCGAGTATGTTACAGGTTCTTATGCTATAAATCCGTTAAATAATCAAAAAGACTCCTATTTGGCTTTCTGATTATGTACTTGCTGATTATGGTACAGGTGCTATTAGTGTGTGTGCCTGCACATGATGATAGAGATTTTGAGTTTGCAAAAAATTTGGCTTACCTATAGTTCAAGTTATAGCTAAAGATGGTAAGAAAATAGAAAATATGACGAGAAGCTTATACGGAATTAAATGGTGTTATGATTAATTCCGGTGAGTGGAATGGTATGGATCCTGCTATTTTGAAAAAGGAAGCTCGGATCTTATAGAAAAAGCAGGTTTTGGTAAAAAGAAAGTAAACTTTAAATTAAGAGATTGGGTATTTTCAAGGCAGAGATATTGGGAGTGAGCCTATTCTATAGTACATTGTTCTAAGTGTGGAAATGTTCCGGTTCCGGAAGAAGAGTTACCTTTATTGTTGCCGGAAGTTGAATCTTATCAACCGACAGGTACGGGTGAATCACCACTTGCAGCTATAGAAGAGTGGGTGAATACCACTTGTCCTTGCTGTGGTTCTCCTGCAAAAGAGAAACTAATACCATGCCGCAATGGGCAGGTTCTAGCTGGTATTTCTCAGATATGTAGATGTAAATAATGATAAAGAGTTGGTATCGAAAGAGAAGGCAGAAAAATATTTACCTGTAGATATGTATGTAGGTGGAGTAGAACACGCAGTATTACACTTATTATATTCAAGATTTTATACAAAGTTTTTACATGATATAGGTGTGGTAGACTTTTGATGAGCTCATTCACAAAGCTGTTTAATCAAGGTATGATTAATGGTAGTAACGGTATTAAAAATGAGTAAATCTAAGGGAATGTGGTTTCTCCGGACGAGTTGGTTAGAGATTATGGTTGTGATGCTCTTCGTATGTATGAACTTTTTGTCGGACCTCCTGAGCTTGATGCTACTTGGGATGATAGAGGAATAGACGGAGTAAGTCGTTTCTTAAATCGTTTCTGACAATTTAGTTATGGATTCTAAGGATAAAAGATATAGAAGCAAATAAAGAAATGATTAGTTTAGACATAAATTGGTAGCTGATATAGATTATAGATTTAAGTCATTTAACTTAAATACTGTTATTGCAGGTTTTATGGAGTATAACAATAAGTTTATGGAGCTTTGCTAAGAAATATGGAGCGGTAGATAAAGAGACTTTTAAAAACTTTTTGTTATTTTAGTAGCACCATTTGCACCACATATAGGAGAAGAGCTTTTATGAGGCTTTTAGGGCTTTTAGTGGAAGTGTTTTTTCCATGATAAATGGCCTGAATTTGATGAAAGCAAGATGAAAGATGATGTGATAGAAGTTCCGGTTCAAGTAAATGGAAAAACTAAACTTGTTATAAGTCTTGATGCTGAAATATCAAAAAGAAGCTGCTATAAAAGCAGGTTTGGAAGCCTTGAGAGAAGCAGGAAAAACTTGAAGGTGATGTAATAAAAGAAATATATATACCTAAGAAGATAATAAATATAGTGGTAAAATAGAATATATAATAATAAAAGCACCTATAGGGTGCTTTTATTATTTATAGTTGCATAAAATTATATAAAAAGGAGAAGGTAACGGAAAAAGTTGTAACAAATGTAGCTACAAATTTAGAAACAGATATGTAAGGCAGTAATGCATGTAAAGGATGAATTTGGAGTAAGTATAAAAGACTTATTGCATATATTATAAAAATGAAATCATATTTGAAAAAAATAGAGCGTTCCAAAGAAAATATAAAAGACTTTTACAAATGACTTAAAACACCGGTTTTTAGATAAAAACTACGCATTTAAGCCATTTGATAAAAAAAGTGCAGAAAAAGGGATTCGAACCCTCACGAAAAATTCATACGGACCTGAACCGTACGCGTCTGCCAATTCCGCCATTTCTGCAAGTGAGTATTCTGTAAAATAACTTGATATTTAAATAAATAATATCTATAATCACAAGATGACTTAGTATATAATAGCATAGTAATAGATAATGTCAAGGCTTAGAATGGTATTTGAGAGGAATGAAATGAAAGAATATTTTCCACTATTTATAGATATAAGTATATTTTGATTGTCGGAGCAGGAAAATAGCCCACAGAAGAACAAAAAGTTCTGGTAGAATTTAATGCAAAAAAATAAAGATAGTTGCATGTGAAATAGATGAAAAATTTTAAGTTTGGAAAAGAAAGAAAAGCGTACTTAGATATAGAAAAGAGAAAAGTTTAGAAAAGAGGATATAAAAATATAGATATAGTTTTTAGCTTGTACAAATGATCCTAAATTAAATACTGAAATAGTTAATTTTGCCAAAAAGAAAATATATTATATAATTCATGTACAGATAAAGAAGAATGTAGCTTCTACTTTCCGTCTATTATAAGAGATAAGGACCTGTGTATAGGTATAAATGCCAAGGAAATGCACATTCTAGAGTAAAGGATAGTAGAAAAAATAGAAGAAAGTCTTTTTATAAAAAAATAATATAGAATATTAAAATAAAAGATTTTATAGATATTATAAATTGAATGGAATGAGATATGATAAAAAGAGGAAGACGTTTAAGAAGTAGTGAAAAATTAAGAAAAAAATGGTAAGAGAAACCGAATAGATAAATCTAGTTTGGTATACCCTATATTTATGGTAGAAGGAGAAGATATTTTTGAAGAAATTTCTGCTATGCCGGGTCAATATAGATATAGTATGATAAGTGCCACATAATATTGGATAAATTAAAAAGCCGGGTATATCTAATATTATGTTATTCGGTATACCTAAATATAAAGATGAATTTGGAAGTTCAGCTTATGATGATAAAGGTATTGTTCAAGAGAGTATCCGATATATAAAGAAAAATTATCAAGGTATTTATATCATAGCAGATGTATGTATGTGTGAGTATACGAATCATGGTCATTGTGGAATAATATGTAATCATGATGTAGATAACGATAGAACTCTGGAATATTTAGCAAAAATTTCACTAAGTTATGTAAGAGCCGGTGCAGATATGTTAGCACCTTCAGATATGATGGATGGTAGAATAGGATATATCAGAAAAGTATTAGATGAAAACTCTTATGAAAATATACCTATTATGGCATATTCGGCTAAATATGCTTCATCTTTTTTATGGCCCTTTTAGAGATGCAGTCGGCTCACGCCTAGTTTTTGGAGATAGGAAAAGTTATCAAATGGATTATCATAATTCTAGAGAAGCTTTAAGAGAGATAGAATTAGATATAGAAGAAGGTGCAGATATAGTTATGGTTAGCCTGCTATGAGTTATTTGGATATAGTATCAAAAAAGCTAGAGATATAAGTAATATTCCACTAGCAGCCTATTCAGTTAGTGGAGAATATTCCATGGTAAAAAGCAGGAGCAAAATTAGGCTTTATAAATGAAGAAAAATATAATAAAAGAGATGGCTATATCAGCGTTTAGGGCAGGAGTAGATATTTATATTAGTTATTTTGCATTGGAAATAGCAAAATATATAGATGAGGAGAGTATATAATGAAAGCAGTTTTTAGTTGTAAGTTTTGGAACTACCCATGAAGATACGAGAATAAAGACCATAGAGGCTATTGAAAATGATATAAAAGCCGTGATAGGTGAAAATAAATTCTATAGAGCTTGGACCAGTAAGATAATAATGAAAAGACTACGAGAAAGAAAATGAGTTATTTGTAGATGATATAAAGGCCGCTATGACAAGAATACATGCAGATGGAATAAAAGAGGTCATAGTACAACCTACACATATTATTAATGGTGTGGAAAATGATAATATGATAAGAGATGTCTTGAATTTAAAGACTTATTTGAGAAAAATCAGTTTTCGGAAAGCCCTTTACTTACAGATGATATAGATTATGAAAATATTGTAGAGATAGTGAGTAAAGATATTTTTGATGATATTAATTTATTAAAAAGATATAGATTTAGCTCAAGAAAAATAACACAGCTTTTGATATTTATGGGACATGGAACAGACCACTATATAAATGTCGCTTATGCGGCACTGGATTATAGATTTAAGGCTATGAACTTTGAGAATGTTTATGTAGCGGCGGTTGAAGGCTATCCATATATAGAAACGGTATTAAAACAAATTAAAAATAAGAATTTTTAAAAAGATAGTATTAATGCTCTTATGATAGTGGCAGGAGAACATGCCAAAGAAGATATGGCAGGAGAAGAGGAAGATTCATGGAAATCACTTTTTGAGAAAGAAGGCTATGAAGTATATACTATTTTTAAAAAGGCTTTAGGAGAATATAGGTCTCATAAGAGAAAGATTTACAAAAAGTGTGAAAGAATTACTCTAAATAATTAGAAAAGGTTTTAAAATGGCAATCATTGTATAGGAACTAGAAAAAGCAAACTAGCTTTTATTACAAACAAAAATAGTGAGTGAAGCCATTAAAAATAGATAGAAATATACAAATAGAGCTTGTACCTATATCAACTACAGGGGATAAAATTCAAGATGTATCTTTGTTAAAAATAGGTGGTAAAGGAGTGTTTACAAAAGAACTTGAAGAAGCCTTTACTTTGTGGAGATATAGATTTAGCAGTACATTCAGCAAAGGATATTCCGCTTTATATACCACAAGGTCTATCTATAAGTCCGGTATTAATCAGAGAAGAAGTAAATGACATTGTTTTAACCCCTGACAGGGTAAAACTTGAAAAATTTAAAAAGAAGGTAGTATAGTAGGTACGAGTTCTTTAAGAAGGCAATTACAGGCAAAAGCTTTGAATAAAGATATAGTGCTAAAAAGACTTGCGAGGAAATGTACAAAACCAGAATTAAAAAATTATTTTCAGGTGAATATGATGCTATAATTTTAGCTAAGGCAGGCTTAAATAGATTAGGTTTAAACGAAGGAAAAAGTGATTTTAAGAATATTATCACAGAAAAATCTTGACTTGGAAAAATTTTTACCGCAGCAGGGCAAGGGATTTTGGCTATAGAACATAGACAGGAATGCTTTTAAGGACTTAATAGAAAAATTAAAAGTGAAAAATACATCTTTGGCATTTGATATAGAAAGAGAATTCTTATTATCTACAGGAGCGGGCTGCAATGCTCCTTGTGGTATATATTGCAATATTTTTAGATGGAATTTGTTACATAGATATAATGTATGCAAATAGTAACTTAGAACTTAAATACGAAAAAGCTTAAGGTTGAAGAGCATAGGGCTTTAGAAGAATTAAAAAGCCTGGTTAAAAAGATTGAAAAAGGATTTTTAGTTAGAGAGAGGAAAATATGTCTATAGTTAGTCTTGTAGGTGCAGGTCCGGGGACTTATCATTACTAAGCTTAAAGGCTTTTAGATAGAATAAAAAAAGAGCGGATGTTATTGTATATGATAATTTAATAGCTAAGAGTATTTTAAATGAGGCTAAGCTGGAGGCAAAGCTTATATATGCAGGAAAGAGGCAAAACAATCATTATTTAAAGCAAAATGAAATAAATGATTTACTAATAAAGCTATCAAAAGAGTATGAATTTGTACTTAGACTAAAAAGGTGGTGATCCTTATGTTTTTTTGGTAGAGGCGGAGAAGAAGTTGAAGCTTTTAAAAAGGAAAACATCAAGTATGAAGTTATTTCCGCATAACATCTCCCATAGCTGCTTTGCAAGTGCAGGTATACCTATCAGCCATAGAAACTATGCTTCTTCATTTCATATAATTACAGGTCAAGAAAGCAAGAATGAGACAAATAAGCTTGATTACAGTATCTTAGCTAAGCTAGACGGTAGTCTGGTATTTATGATGAGCCTAAATAATGCTAAAACTATAGTAGATAAGTTGATAAAATTTGGAAAGCCTAAGAATACCTTTACTGAGTATAATCAGTAGGGGAACATATATGGACGAAGAAAGGTATGATTTCACTTTAGAAAGCTTTAAAAAGAAAAGTTGGAAAAAAAGATGAAGATTTTACCAAAAGAATAAAAAGCCCGCTTTTAATGGTGGTAGGAGCGGTAGTCGGTCTGGATTTTAGAATAGATAAAGAACAAAAAGTAAAGACTAAGAATATTCTGATAACAGGAACCAGACAATTGGCCAAGAAACTAAGCAAAGAATTAGAAAAAGTAGGTGCTAATGCTATAAATTTGAGTCTTATAGAAACTATAAGGGAAAAGGAAGAAAGTTTCAAATACTATATAGATAATATAAATAAATATACTTATGTAATCTTTACCAGTCCTAATGGTGTGGATTGCTTTTTGATTATATAATAGAAAAAGATATAGATATAAGAAAATTAGCAGGACTTAAATTTGCAGTTATAGGAATGGGGACAGCCGCCACCTTTAAAAAGAAAGAGGTATAATAGCTGATTTTATACCTAGTAAATTTACAGGTGAATGTCTTGCTACTGAGCTTATTCCTAATTTGACTGGAGATGATAAGTTGGTTTTATTTAGAGCAAAAAGAAAGTCGGACAAGAGATCATAGAGGTATTTAAAAATCTTACATAGACTATGTTGATGTTCCTTTATATAAAAACTATTGTAGATTTTAGAAGAAAGGATGAGTTTAATAGAATTTTAGAAGATATTGACTATGTCTGTATTACCAGTGGCTCGTGCAAAAAGCAATAGTAGAGATGATAGAAGATAGGTCTAGTTTAAAAGATAAATTGATATCTAGGTCCAAGTACAAGCAGTATCTGTAAGAAATACGGACTGGATATATATTATATAGCAAAAGAATATAGCGTAGAAGGAATAGCAAAACTTGTAGCAAAACTTTAAATATTATTTTTTAAAACTTTTAATTATTTTTATAGAGTAAGTGTGTAGAGGATATAATGTCAAAGATAAAGAAGAAAGATTTAGAATATAGGCATTATCAAAATGCCTCAGCAATATGTATGTATTTGCTCTGTTAGGTGATACATGGTTTAGAGAATATGGTGTAAATAAAGATGGTAAAGAAATAAAGTCTTTTACATTTTCATAATTTTCTTGAAATAGGTTATTGTGAATATGGCACCGTGAAATGATTTTTGGAGATATAGTACATCCCTATAAGAAAGATAATTTTACTATAATACCCAGCAGATATCCCTCATACCACTAATAGTACAAAGGGTAGTAAAAGTAAATGGCAATATTTATTCATAGATGTAAAAAGTATACTTAAAAGTTTGTATACAGACTCCAAAAAAATTAAAAAGTTATGGATAATATTATAGAAATAATAAACAGTGAAGCATTATTTTTGAATGCAATAGAAGATAAGAGTATAGCTGATAATATTAAAAGAATAATGAATATTTTTATCTCATAAACAAATCTTTTATGAGGAGGAAGCTCATGCCAGTGTTATCAGCTTTATTTATAAAGATAGCAAAGAAAGATAGAAAAGTAAGCGAGAATGTAGTTTTGATGAGTTTAAGCCATATTTAGTTTCAAGTAAGTTTTCAGATGTTGTAAGTAAGGCCATAGAGTATATATCTGATAATTATACAAAAAGATATCAAGGTTTCCGAGTTTGCTCTTACCCTATATATGAGTGAAGTTCATCTTAGACGAGTTTTTTTGACAGATATATGAGTATAGGTGTACTGGAATACATAAATCTTGTTAGAATTAGTGAAGCTTGTAAAATGTTAAAAAAATAGTACGAAAACTATAAATGCTATAGCTAATAGCTGTGGTTTTAATGATATTTCTACTTTCAATAGAAATTTTTAAAAAGATTTGTAGGATATTCTCCTAATATATGGAGAAAAGACATAAAAATTATGAGTACACTTTTATTGAAATATAAAAATACATACCGAAGAAGGTTGGTGGTAAAGAACATCTTATGATGTTCTTTTTGCTTTTGTTTATGTACGAAAATCATAAGGTAAGGGGAATATAAATATACTAAAAATATCCACAAGATAAAAATGATTAAAAAGAGATTATCTTATACAATTTCAACAAATATAGGGAGGTATTTTGTTATGAAGAAAAAGTTTTTATCACTTGCTGTTTTATCAGTACTTGCTTTTATCTATGGTTGCTTGTGGAAATAATCAGCAGGCAAATGAAAAATGTTAAAAGCGAAGATGAAAGCACTAAGGGCACAGAGAACAATACAGGCGATGAGCTTACAGTATGGTGTTGGGATCCCTAATTTCAATATTTATGCTATGGAAAGAAGCTGAAAAAGTATATCAAAAGGATCATCCGGATTTTTAAACTTAATATAGTTGAAACACCTTGGAATGATGTACAAACAAAAATTATCAACAGCGGCTACATCAGGAGATCTTAGTACTCTGCCGGATATCTTCCTTATGCAGGATAACGCTTTTCAAAAAGAATGTTTTAACTTATCCTGATGCCTTTGTTGACATGGAAAGTTCCGGTATAAATTATGATGACTTTGCAAAAGCTAAAACAAATTATTCTATAGTTGAAGGCAAGCACTATGGCGTACCATTTGATAACGGTACAGCTATCGGTGTATACAGAACCGACGTTTTAGAGGAAGCAGGACTTACTTTTAAAAGACTTTGAGAATATTACTTGGGATGAATACATAGAAAAGGTAAGGTGGTTTTGGAGAAAACAGGAAAAACCATTACTATCTTTGTCTTTCAGGAGAAACAGATGTAATAACTATAATGTTACAATCAGCAGGAGGTTCTTTATTTGATGAAAAAGGAAAATCCTAATATAGTAGATAATACAATTTTTAAAAGATGTATTAAAAACTTATGGTGAAATGAAAAGTCAGGAGTTCTTATAGAAGTTAATGACTGGGATCATTACGTAAGCGGTATGAATACAGGTAATGTAGCAGGTACTATAAATGGTTGTTGATACTTGGAAGTATACAAGCTGCAAAAAGATCAGGCAGGAAAATGGGGTGTTACTAATATACCTAAGTTAGCAAACGTTGATACAGCAACAAATTATTCAAATAATGGAGGTTCAAGCTGGGCTGTAACTGCAAATACTAAAAATAAAGATTTAGCTTTTTGATTTCTAAAATCAACTTTGGTTCAAATGTAGAATTTTATGAAACTATTTTACCTGCATCAGGAGCTTTAGGCCACATATAAACCGCAGGTGAAAGTAAAGCATATGGAGTAGCACAAGACCTCTTTTGGTGGACAAGCTGTTTATAAAGACATAACAGAGTATGCTGCAAATGTACCAAGTAATGGCAACACCGTGTATATTATTATGAAGCTAGAGATGCTATAGCAACAGCAGTACAAAAATATAACCCTCAGGTTCAGATATAGATACAGAACTTGAAAGCACAAGAAACTGTTGAGTTTGCTATGGAATAATAAATAAGGGGCTATTTTAAAAGCCCTTTACTTGATATATAGGAGACATTTTTATGAATAAAACTATGAGCTTAGAAAAAGCAAAATATAGCAGGTTGGATATTTCTAGCTCCGCAGTTATTCTAATAACTTTGTATGAGCTTCTATCCCTATGATATATGCTTTTTACTATCATTAAAAAGGTAAAGGAGCAAATTTTAAAATGGGCAGGTTTGCTTTAATTATACCAGAATGTTTAAAGATGCAGCATTTATGCAATCTTTAGCAAATTGTTTTATATATTTTGCTAATACAAGTACCTATAATGTTGGTTTTAGCACTTATCTTAGCGTCGCTATTAAATAATAAAGATATAAGAGGGAAAGCATGGTTTAGAACGGCAATATTTTGCCTTGTGCAAGTTCATTAGTATCTTATGCAACTATATTTAGATCTTTATTTGCAGTAGACGGTTTGGTAAATGTAATACTTATAAAATTGGTGTTTTACATGTAGGATATAACTTTCTTAGTAAATGCAACCAGTGCAAGATTTGTTATAATTTTTAGCACTGATATGGAGATGGACAGGCTATAATATGGTATTTTTATCTTGCAGGACTTCAAAATATAGAGTATTCAGTCTATGAAGCGGCTAAAAATAGATGGTGCAAGTCCTATGCAAAACATTTTTTTAAGATAACTATGCCTTTATTAAAACCAACTATACTTTTTGACAGCAATTATGTCTACTAACGGAACTTTTGCAATTATTTGATGAGTCAGTAAAACCTAACCGGTGGCGGTCCGGGAAATGCAACAATTACTATGACACATTATATATATAATACTTCACTTTAAGTTTGTTCCTACTTGGATATGTCTTCAGCTATGTCATATTTTATTATGATAATGGTACTTATTTTTAGCACTTATACAGATGAAAGTAGGTGATAAGCGTGACTAAGAAAAGAAAAATATTAGCATCTATTTTTAACGGTGGTTTCATTTTTGTCAATCTTTCCTCTATATTGATGTTTTCGGCGGCAACTAATAAGAGTATAGATGTTAGTAGAGGAAGACTTTTGCCGTGGTTTGGAGTTGATGAATACTCTCAAAAATCTTACCGGTCAATATAATTTAGGATTAGCTATGGCTAATTCTATAAAAATATGCACTTGTTTTAACTTTCATATCCTTATTTATTTGTTCACTCTGCAGGTTATGGTTTTTGAAATATATCACGATAAAGCTAAAGATAGACTGATGAATATAGTATTATTATTCTATGATGGTTCCTTTTGTAGCAATCATGGTTCCGCTATACCAAATGTTTTCAAAGTTTGGTATATTAAATTCTACTTTAGGTTTTATTTTACCTACTATATCAACTCCATTACTTATAATGTTATTTAGGCAAAGTGCAAGATCATTTCCAAGGATATAATAGAAGCGGCTAGAATGGACGGGCTTAGTGAGTTTCAAATTTTCTATAGAATGTTCATACCGACTATGAAGTCAACACGTGCGGCAGCTATGACTATAACTTTTATGGCGGCTTGAATAGTTATCTCATGGCCAAAAGGTAATAATGACAAACAAAACCAGTACTAACAATGCCTATGTTGGTGGCAAAATCTAAAAAGAAGGTTATGTTACAGATTATGGTATACTTATGTATAGCAGTATTTTTATGTACTATACCCACTGCTATAGTATTTTTCCTTTTACAAAAGAAATTTTTACAGAAGGTATTACAGGAGCAGTAAAAGTAAGAGTATGATAGGCTTATATTAATATAGACAGAGGAGATTAAGATGAGAAGTTTTGATTATGAAATAGTAAAAATCCGAATGCTTTAAGATAAAATTGTCTGGAAGCACATTCTGATAATATACACTATAGAGATTTTGTAGAGAAAGATGAAAGGATAAGTACATTTTATCATAGTTTAAATGGGATATGGAAAATTCTCTTATGCTAAAAATTATGACTCTACGATAAAAGGTTTTTGAAAAAGACGAATATAATGCTAAAACATGGGATGATATCAGAGTGCGGCACATATACAAATGGAAGGCTATGATATACCCCAATATGTAAATGTTCAATATCCATGGAGGGCATGAATACATTCTGTCCCGGACAAATACCGACAAAGTTTAATCCGTAGCTTCCTATGTAAAATATTTCACTTTACCAAGTAGTATGGAAGATATGCCGCTTGTAATAGCGTTTGAAGGAGTGGAAAGCGGGTTTGCCTTTATGGTTAAACGGACATTTTATAGGTTATCATGAAGATAGTTTTACTAAAGCAGAATTTGATCTTAGCGAATATATTAGAAAAGGTGAGAATAAATTAGCTGTACAAGTTTTTAAGTTCTCCGCTTCAAGCTGGTGTGAGGACCAAGATTTCTTTAGATTTTCAGGGATTTACAGAGATGTGTATTTGTATACATACCCCTAAAAACTCATATAATGGATTTAGAGGTAAAGACTTTCTTAGATGATAGTTTTGAGAATGCTGAGTTAAATTTGGGATTCAAAAATTAAGTCTACATTAGAGGCTTTATATTAATTTTATATTAAGTAGAGAGGGTGAGAACTGTCTTGAAATTGAAAAAGTAAATATAGTAGGAGAAAAGTTGGAGCTTGCTTATAATTTAGAAAATGTAGCTGTATGGAGTGTTGAAGAACCTAATTTATATGAACTTAATATAGCAGTTTATGATAGGAATGGAGATTTGTTAGAGGTATTAAATCAAAATATAGGTTTTAGAAGATTTGAAATGAAAAACGGTCTTATGCTTCTAAATGGTAAAAGGATAGTATTTAAAGGTGTAAACAGACATGATTTCAGTTCAAAATTCGGACGTAGTGTAAGCAAGGCGGAGATAAAAAGATATTATTACAATGAAAAAGAATAATATTAATGCTATCAGAACAAGTCATTACCCAAATAATTCATACCTCTATGAGCTTTGTGATAAGTATGGTTTATATCTTATAGATGAAAATATATGGAAAACTCATGGTTCATGGACCTTTATTCTAAGACAAAGGATTTTGAGTATATAGTACCAAAAAGACAATAAAATTTGGGAGCCTATGTTGCTTGATAGGGCAAAAATCTATGTTGGAAAGAGATAAAAATCATAGCTCTATACTTATTTGGTCTTGTGGAAATGAATCTTATGGTGGAAGTGTCATATATACCATGTCAGAATACTTTAGAAATAGAGATAAGTCTAGATTAGTACATTATGAAGGTGTATGTAGCGACAGGTCTTATAACGCAAGTAGTGATATGGAAAGTCAAATGTATACAAGTGTTGCTAAGATAGAAGAGTTTTTGGCAAATAATAAAGAAAAAGCCATTTGTTTGTTGTGAATATACCCATGCTATGGGAAATTCTTGTAGTGCTATATAAGTATACAGATCTTTCGGATAGAGAGCCAAGATATCAAGGTGGTTTTTATTTGGGATTATATAGATCAAAAGTATTACAAAGAAAAAAATAGATATGGTGAAGAATTTCAAGCCCTATGGTGGAGATTTTTGGAGATAGACCTGATGACTATAATTTTAGCGGAAAATGGTATAGTTTATGGTGAGATAGAGAAGAAACACCAAAGATGCAAGAAGTTAAATTTAACTATCAAAAATATTACTATAGATATGGACTATAATAAGATAAATGTAATAAATAAGAATTTATTTATAAATACTAATACTTTTTGATTGTTTTGTTAAAGTTGAAAAAGAGGGTAAAGATGTATATAGAGGTATTTTGTATACAGATGTACCTGCGTTAAGTGCTAAAGAGTATGACTTAGACTTGCCGGAGTTTAATATTTCAGGTGAGTATGTTATAACTGTTTCGTTTGTACTTAAAGAAGATACTTTGTGGGCTGATAGAGGGCATGAGGTGGCATTTTCTCAATGTGTATTTAATGTAAAAAGCTAAAAATATAGTTGATGAACGTATATATGGTGATTTGAGTGTAGTGAGAGTATTCATAATATAGGTGTTAAAGGTGAGTGATTTTTGAAGTTATGTTCTCAACTTTAAAAACGGAGGTTTGGTTTCTTATAAATATGCAGGTAAAGAAATGTTTGATACTATTCCAAGACCTAATTTTTGGAGAGCTCCTACTGACAATGATATGGGTAACCTTATGCCGCAAAGATATGCGTAGTGGAAGATAGCAAGTAAATACCTGACACACAAGTATGAAAAAGACGGTATTATACAGATGATATTTCCTGTCATAGAAAAATTTGAAAATAGTGTAGTAATAAAGTATGAGTATTTATTACCTACTAATCCCAAGTTCAAGATGTTTTTCTGTAGTTATGAGGTGTTCAAAGATGCTAAAATAAAAACTACTCTTGAATTTTGAAGGAATAGTGAATTGTCAGCTATGCCGGAGTTTGGTGTTTTTATTTAAACTGAATGCAGATTATGATAATTTACAATGGTATGGACTTGGAGAGAGTGAAACTTATAGCGATAGGAAACGAGGGGCAAAAGTTATCCGTATATAGGAATAGAGTATCGGATAATATGGCTATATTCTTAGTACCTCAAGAGTGTGGAAATAAAGAAGAGGTCAGATATGCAAAAAATTACAGATATTAAAGGTAGAGGCTTAGAATTTTAGCTGTGATAAAGACAGCGGTTTTATGAGTTTTTCAGCTTTACCTTATACACGGAACAAATTGAAGAAGCTATGCATGCCTATGAACTACCTAAAGTATTTAATACTGTTGTGAGAGTAACAAAGCACTTATGGGCGTAGGTGGAGATGATAGCTGGGGAGCTAAAACCCATGAAGAATATTTGATAACGCTGATAAACATATGAAATTCAGTTTCTATTTTTAGCAGAGATATAATAAAAAGGTCGTGCATGATTGTGATATGCACGACCTTTTATTATTACTTTGTTTTCATCCATTTTCCAAGATTTACTGAATTTATGCATATAGATAAAGAATAGAATACTGGTTAATCCCTCAAGATATGGGATAAGCATATATGATGGTTTGTATGAAAGCATATTTAGAAACATAATAAGTATCCATAAAATACGAGTTACACTAAACACCCTAAAGCTGTTATAATCATTGGTAGCCAAACATCTCCGCAAGCTCTTAAAACACCTGAATAAATTTCTAAATTTATATAGAGGATATCCACAACACATTATAGTTAAGACTTTTCATACCTATATTTATATTAATATCTTTGTGAACATACCATAGAAAGTTCTACCAAAGATAAATAAGAAAGCGGCTAGAAAGAAAGTTATGCCTGCTGTTATATTAAGTGAGATAAGGAAAGTATCCTTAACTCTCTTTCTGTTATTTGCACCATAATCTGCTTGCTACTGTTGTTAGTGATATTCCGAGTGCTTGCATACTGACCCAATAAATAGGATCTATCTTTGAAAAAGCTGCATAAGCAGCTATAGAATCAGTACCTAGTATATTGACGGAAGATTGTATCATAATATTGGCACTTGTATACATACAGATTGTAGACCGCTGCAAGACCCTAGGTTAAACATTCTGCTAAGATGAGGAATATCTATAGATATTTCATTAAAATATAATTTATAAATATCATCACTTTTTAGCCAATTTATAAAGTACCAAGATACTAACTAATAGCTTGACTGCAAATAGTTGCCAGAGCAGCTCCCATTACTCCATTCTAAAATAATATTACTAAGATTAAATCTAAAATAATATTTACAAAACAACTTATAATAAGAAATATTAAAGGCGTTTTAGAATCTCCTATTGCACGAAGTGTAGCTGTTCCCCATATTATATATGAGATTAAAGCACATACCCTAGAAAAATAATACTTAGGTAAGTTTTTGACATAGCAACATATCATCAGGAACATGCATATATCTTAAAAACGTAGGTGTTCCAAAAATCCATAATACTTATAGCTAAGCCGAACCAAAAGGAAAATGATATGGCTGTATGCACGCAAGTTTTTACATCTTTATTATTTTTGCACCGAAATATTGGCTTATAATTACAGCAAAACCTCAGCTATACCGACAAAACTGACAAAAAGATTTACTATGGTTCCGTACTTCCGCCTACAGCAGCTAATGCTTCTTTTCCTACAAAATTTCCAACTATTACTGCATCAGCTGATTATATAATTGTTGTAAAACAGAGCCGAATAAAAATAGGGAAAAAGAAGATAAGTAGTTGTTTTATTATATTTCCTTGTGTTACATCAACACTAGTTTTTACCTTTGTTACTCATATATTAATCCTCTAAAAATATATATTATATACAAAAATATTATGTGCTTTATAATAACATTTGTAAATTAAAAATATCTATAGTTTTTGTTAAGAATGAGGTAAGAATGGAAGCTTTTATACAGATATATACAGGTGATGGAAAAAGGTAAGACTACAGCAGGAGTAGGACTTTGTATAAGGGCTGTGGGAGCAGGACTAAAGGTCTGTATACACAATTTTTAAAAGATGGCAGTTCCAGTGAAATTGAAATTATGTCTAAAATAAATGGGATAGATTTATTTTTGGCAACTAAAAAGTTTTGGTTTTTATAAAAATATAAGGAGTGAAAGTGAACTGAAAGAAGCAAAAGAATATTATAATGATTATTTATTATCTATAATAAAAAGTGAAAGAAAATAATTATGATATATTAGTAATAGATGAGTTTATGGCAGCTTATAATTATGCTATGATAGATAAAGAAACTGCTTTCAACTTTATCAAAAAATAATAAGGGAAGTTGGAACTTGTACTTACAGGTAGAGATGTTCCTAAGGAAATAGAGGAGATTTGCGATTATCTAAGTGAGATAAAAAGTAAAGCATCCTTTGATGAGGGTATAGCTGCCAGACTTGGTATAGAGTATTAAGAGATATGAATAAAAATTTAGAAGAATATAATAGAGAGCTTATGCTTGGAATGAGAGCCGTTATACTACAGGTAGTTGTAGCTAGGGCTTCAAAAAGCGGCTCTGCTTATTTTGTTAGGTGAAGAAGTAGACTTGGTAAGAATTGATACTCCTGCCGGTATTAGCTTGGATTTAGATATTTCTTAACTTGAAAATAGAAGAAGATAGTGTAAGTTTGGCAATTAAAAAGTATTCAGGAGATGATCCTGATGTTACAGATGGTATATTAATATATGCCAAACTTAGTTTTTATTCCTAATGAGATTAAAGCTAATGTAAGAGAGTATATTAAAGAAAATAATAAAAAGTTAATTTTGAGAACAGACATTAAGTGTTGTTGTGATATAGAAGATAAGTTACAAGAAGCTGTTTTAGATAGGGATATTAATATAGACGATAAAAATATTATATATATTTGCGGTGGCATGGGTGTAGGTAAACCAACTAAAAAGGTCTTGACAGATATATAGGTGAGGCGGCTATAAATTCTGTTCCGAGAAATATGATAAGAGAGCATTTAAAGGCTGTACTTGATGACAAAAATATTGAGGGAGATATTTTGGTAGAAATATTTGTTCCGGAAGGTGAGGAAGTATCTAAAAGAACTTTTAATAAACGTTTAGGAATAGAGGGAGGAATATCTCATACTAGGAACAAGTGGCATAGTTACACCTATGAGTAAGTCGGCTCTTATAGATACTATAAAAGTAGATATGAAATCTAAAAAGAGAAAATTCGAGTATATAGTTGCAGTTCCGGGAAATTATGGAATGGATTACATAGCAAATAAATTTGGCTTTGATAAAGGAATAGGTGTAGAATTTAGTAATTATATAGGTGAAGCTATAGATTTTGCTATAAATCTTGAAATGTAAGGGCTTGCTTTTAGTTGGTCTATAGGAAAGTTTGTAAAACTGGCAGGTGGTATTATGAATACTCATAGTAATGATGCAGATGCCAGAGCTGAACTTATGGCTGCTCATTTGCTTAAAATGTGATTTAGAGAATATAGAGGCAAGTAAAATAGTAAATATAGTAAAGGAGATACTCTCTTCAAATACTACAGATGAGAGTGTGGGTATCTTAAAAAGAGAAGGTATCTTAAAAAGAAGTTATGTCCGCCTTGGGCAGTCTATGTATAAGATGCAAGGCAACGTGCAAATAAAGCACTTATACTTGGAAAAAAAGATGATGGATAGGCATGGAATAAAATGATAGTTATTATGATGATGAAAATAAAATGAAAATAGCTATTCTTAGTTTTACCTTGGAAGAGGGAGAATTATTAAGAGTAGGAGATTTTGATGAAATACTTTCTAAAAATTAAAAACAAGTAGTATTTTGTATACAAATATAGAAAAGAGATAAGATGGCAAAAATTATATGGAATAAGTGTGGGTGTTGGGGATAGTGAACTCATAACTCTAAAAAGCACTTAGAATAATGAATAAGGTAGATGTAATAGCGGCTGCCGGAAAAAAATGTTGAAGAAGCAGTTGCATATAAGATAGCTAGAGGAGCTAGTACAGAAATAGAAAATAAAGAAAAAAATTGGCTATTTATATGCCTATGATAAAAGATAAAATTTTATTAGAAGAAGCACATAGAAAGGGTGCGGATTTGATAGAGGCTAAACTAAAAGAGGGCAAAGATGTAGGATTTGTAGTCCTTGGAGATGCTACAGTATATTCTACTTACTATTATTTGCATGAAATAATAAAGAAAAAGGGGATATGAAACTGAAATTATTGCAGGAGTTACATCTTTTTGTGCTAGTGCTGCCAGATTAGGGAATAGACTTAGTTTCGGCTGATGAGAGTTTTCATATAATTCCTGCATCCTATGGAGTAGAAGAAGCTATTAAGATATACAGGAACAAAAGTTTTGATGAAATCCGTAAAGAAATAAAAATGTTAAAAAGCTTTTATTGAAAAATAATAAAAGCTTATATGGTAGAAAAATTGCGGTATGGAAAATGAAAAATATATTATGAGGTAGAAGACATACCTGAGGATGCAGGTTATTTTTCTCTTATTATAGTAAAAAGATTAGGGAGAAAACAGATTGCTTTTGTTAAAGAATTAATATATGTAGAAATAGATAGGAAAGATATGAAGAAATTATATGTGATTGGACTTGGTCCGGGAGAATTTAATAAGATGACTTTTGAGGCAAAAGAAGCCTTTGGATACTTGCGACATTATAGTAGGATATACAGTCTACGTTGACTGATAAAGGAACATTTTAGCAATAAGGAATTTTTGACAACTCCTATGAAACAAGAGATTGAACGTTGTAAACTTGCTCTAGAAAAGGCTGATGAGGGTAAAGTAGTGGCTATGATTTGTTCAGGAGATGCAGGCGTTTATGGTATGTCAGGGTCTTATTTTAGAGTTAGCTACAGACTATAAAGAAGTAGAAGTGGAAGTTATTGCAGGAGTAAGTGCGGTTCTTTCAGGAGCTGCTGTACTTGGAGCACCTTTTAATACATGATTTTTGCGGTAATAAGTCTTAGTGATTTACTTACACCTTGGGAGAAGATAGAGAAAAGATTAAGACTTGCAAGTGAAGCTGATTTCGTTTTTAAGTATTTATAATCCTTCAAGCAAGAAAAGACATGACTATTTGGCTAAGGCTTCATGACATTATGTTGAATTCAAATCACCTGATACACCTTGTGCTATAGTTAAAAAAATATAGGTAGAGAAGGCGAAACTTATAAAAATAATGAGTCTAAAAGAACTTAAAAACACTGAAACAGATATGTTTACTACTGTTTTTATCGGTAATTCTCAAACTAAGATAATAGGGAATAAGTTGGTAACACCAAGAGGATATAAAATATAATGAAAAAGATAGTTATTTTTAGCGGCACGAGTGAAGGTAGATTACTTGCTAAATATTGTGATGAAAATTTTTATACCTGCCATTGTTTGTGTTGCTACGGAATATGGAACTGAACTTTTAGAAGAATATAAAAATATAAGTGTTAGTGAAGGGCGAAAAGATGAAGAAGCAATGAAGAAACTTTTCTTGATAATAATGTGGAAAAAGTTTATGATGCAACACACCCTTATGCCAAAATTGTTTCAGAAAAATATAATAAAGGTTTGTAATGAGCTTAAATTAGAGTATGTAAGAATTTTTAAGAGACAGTAAGGTTTTAGATAAGACCTTAGAAAAATATTACAAAAGAATTTTGAAAATATAGAAGAAGTAGTAGAGTATTTAAAAGATAAGAATGAAAAAGGTACTTATAGCTACAGGTTCAAAAGAACTTTTATAAATATAAAGATTTAGAAGTTAAAAATCTATATCCTAGAGTATTAGCAAAATATGATAGGTATAAAGGCTTGTGAAGATATAGGTATTCCGAGTGCTAATATTATAGCTATGCAAGGACCTTTTGATATAGATACTAATGTTGCTTTTGTTAAAAAAATATGCTTGTAAGTATTTGATAACAAAAGAATCAGGAGATATAGGCGGTTTTTAGTGAAAAATAGAAGCTTGCAAGAAAGTAGATGCTAAAGCTTTAGTAATAAAAAGACCCACAAAGGAAGAAGGAATAAGTCTGGAAGAAGCTATATCAGGTTTAAAAGATTTGAAATATGATATAGAGGAAGTTAAAAACCCTAATATTTTGGAAGCTAAAAAGTAAATATATCTATAGTGGGACCTGGAATGGGTAGTATAGACAGTCTTACCATAGAAAGTGCAAAAAGATTGAAAATGCAAGCTTTATTATTGGTGCAAAAAGAATGCTTGAAATATGTCCTGGTATAGCAAGTAAAGAAGTAAAAACCTATATATCCTATAAACCCTACAGATATTTTTGGACTATATATATGAAAAAGCCGATGAAGAAGATAAAATTGTCTTGGTAATGAGTGGAGATACAGGTTTTTATTCAGGAAGTATAAAATTAAAGAAAAGAATTTGAAGAATATACTAAAAAGGCTACTTTGAAGAAAAACAGTAAGCTGGAAATTATGCAGGAATATCAAGTTTTTCTTATATGTGTGCTAAATTTGGAATTGATTATACAGATATGAAGATACTTAGCGTGCATGGAAGAGATGAAAATTTGAATGAACTTTTTGATAGTATTAAATTTAATAAGAAAAACCTTTGCACTTAGTTCAGGAGATAGACAAATTAATCGACATTTTAGCCCATCTTGTGGAAAAATGAGCTTGGGGAAGTGGAAGTTTTAGTTGCTGAAAATATGAGTTCTAAGAATGAGAGATATTTCAAAAATAAGGCAAGTGAACTGGTAAATGAAAAAAATTTGATAAGATAAGTAGTCTTATATTTATAAATGAAAAAGCAAAAGATAAGAGAGTTTTTATTTGGGATAGACGATGAAGAATTTTTTTGCGTGATAAAGTTCCTATGACAAAATCTGATATTCGTGCTTTGGCTATGGCAAAATTGGAACTTAGTGAAGCTGCTATTTGTTATGATATTGGTGCAGGCTCAGGTTCTTGTAGTATAGAGATGGGAAGATTTGCAAGTAAAGGTAAGGTATATGCAATAGAACATAAAAAGATAGCTTGTGATTTGATAGAAAAGAATATAAAAATTTTTCGTTGAAAAATATAGAAGTCATATTTGGAGAAGCAAGTGAAAAATAGAGGACATAGAGGCTCCAAGTCATGTATTTATAGGTGGCTCGTGGTGATTTGGAACTTATAGTAGATAAAATATATAAAAAGAATGAAAATGCAACTGTTGTTATTACTGCAATAACTCTAGAAACTATAGCCGGTATTAATGAAATAGTTAAGAAATATGCAAATTTGGGATATAAATATGATATGTCATTTATCAGCTTTGCAAATAACAAAACGGTAGCAAATTATAATATGATGATAGGTGGAACCGGCTTTTAATAGCAAGAATAAAAGAGGTAAATATGAATAGAGCAATTATGCTTGCTGCTATGCATTCAGGTGCAGGTAAGACAAGTATTACTTTGGGGCTTATCAGACTTTTAAAACGTAATAATATTAATGTTAGAGCATACAAAAACAGGACCTGATTATATAGATACTGCTTATCATAGTTTGATTTCAGGCTTTCCTTGTATAAATTTGGAGCCGTATTTTTGGAAACTGATGATGGAAGTGGCTTATTAGAACAATATGAAAAAAATATAATGATAAAGATATAGCTATAGTTGAAGCGGCTATGGGATATTATAACGGTATTTATGGTCAAGAGCCACGAGCCAGTGCTTATAGTGTAGCTAATGCAATAAATGCAAAGGTATGTCTTGTGGTAGATGAGTTTGAGATTGAAAAATATATGAGTACATACACATTTATGATAGTCTAAATGAAAACAGAATAGAAGCCATTATTCTAAATAAATGTTCGCAGGATATTTTATAAAAATATAAAAAGAATATCGAAGAAAAATGTAATATCAAGATTTTGGGATTTATAGAAAGAAATCAAGATTTTGAGATTCCAAGTAGACATTTAGGGCTCTTTATGCCTGAGAATTTGGAACTGGAAAATATGGCTGATAGCATAGCGGATATATTAGAAAAACAAGTGGATATGGAATTTTTTTCTTTAAAGAGATAAAAGATACTTTTATAGACAAAGAAGTAAAAACTGTTAGTGAAGTAAAAAGATAAGTTTCAAAAATCATAAGCTCCGTCTTGCTTTAGCAAAAGATAGTGCATTTTGTTTTATGTATGAGGATAATTTGAATCTGCTCAGAGAAAATGGTTTTGAGATAGTAGAGTTTAGTCCACTAGAAGATAAGGAATTACCTGATGATATAGATGCTTTATGGTTATGTGGCGGTTATCCGGAAGTTTATGCAAAAAGATTTAGAAAAATATGAGCATACGAAAAGATATTTTAAGTAAGGTAAATTCCGGTCTGCCAACCATTGCCGAGTGTGGAGGTTTTTATGTATATGCATAAAAATCTGGAAGATGTAAATAAAAAAATAAGTATTCTATGCTGGGATATTTTGATTTTGACAGTTTTTAAGACTGATAAGCTCCAAAGATTTGGATATATAAGTAAAGGCTATAAAGGATAATATCTTGTTAAAAAGGTGAGAAATTTAAAAAGTCATGAGTTTCATCATTGGGATAGTGAAGATAGCGGTAGAGATTTTATGCTACTAAGGCAAATAAATCTAAGGAGGAGTGTATACATGCAAATGAAAGAATTTTTGCAGGTTATCCACATATTTATCTTAGAGCAAAATATGAACATGATAAAGAATCTTAAAGATACGTGTTTGAAGTATAGAGCAGAGAGAGAAACTTATGTATAAAGAGAAATTAGATGAATTTATATTGAAGCGAGTAGTTGTTTGTATAAAGAGATAGCTAAAAACATTGGGATAACATAGGAAAGCCTTTTAGATGGACTTGGTGAGCTGGAAAGTATAATTATAAAAATAGCAGGAATACAAGAAAAGAGAATATAAATATAGACAAGAAAGCTATTTTGGTAATGTGTGCTGATAACGGTATAGTTAAAGAGGGTATTTCATGTCGGTATGCAAGTAACAAAGATAGTTAGTGAAAATATTGCCGGAGGATTAGCGAGTGTTAATATTTTGTCAGATTATACAAATACAAAGGTTATAGCTATAGATGTAGGTATAGCTGATGAAGTTAGTAAGCTCATAAATAATAGCTAAGGGAACTAAAAGTTTTTATGATGAAGCGGCTATGAGTGAAGAAGAGCTTTATGAAAGCTATCTTTGTGGGTATAGAAATGGTAAAAAGCTTGTAAAGAAGAAGGTTTTTACTTTACTTGGAACCGGAGAGATGGGTATAGGAAACACCACAACAAGTGCCGCTTTAAGTTCGCTTTTATTAGATAAACCTGTAGAAGTTATGACAGGTAGGGGAGCAGGGCTTAGCGATGAAGTCTACAAAAAGAAAAATATTAATTATAAGAGAAGCAATAAAAAGAAGAAATATAGATAAAAGCGATATTTTTAGAAGTTTTAAGAAATTTTGTCGGTTTTTGATATAGCTGCCTTGGTAGGAGTATTTTTTGGGTGGGCTTATTATCATATTCCTGTAGTAATGGACGGCTTTAATAACTAATGTAGCCGCTTTAATAGCCTGTAAGTTGAATAAAAATTGTGAAGATTACATAATAGCAAGTCATAACAGTAAAGGAAGTGGTGGCAGCTTATATCTTGGAAGAATTAGGTATGAAAGCTATTTTTGCAGGGGCAGTTTTTGTTTGGGAGAGGGTACCGGTGCGGCTTTTACTTTTTACCTTTATTAGAAATGGCTTTTAAATATTTATAATACTAATTCTACATTTGAAGATATAAAGGTTAAAAATTACGAGAGAAAATAAAATGATATATATATGGTGCTGCAGGTAGTGGAAAAAGTAAATTTGCAGAAGATAAGATTTTAGAAATAGAAAAAGAATTTAAGGAATAGAAAAAGATACTGATAAAGATTCTTTGAATAAAGTATATCTTGCTACTATGAAAGTTTATGGAGATGAGGGGATACTTAGGGTAGAAAAAAACATAGGAAAGAAAGAGCCGCAAAGGTTTTTATAACTATAGAAGAGTATGAGAATATAGGTAATATAGATGTAGATAAATCCAGCTTAGTTTTACTTTGAATGTATATCAAATTTGGTAGCTAATAATAAATTTAAAGATGACGGAAGTATAGAAGAAAACAATATAGTGTTAGAAAAATCTGGAAAAGATATATGTTTATTAGACAAAAAGATGCTTGGAATTAGTTATAGTAGGAAATGATATATACAATGATAATGAGGACATCAAAAAGAATTTTTAGTAAGGAAACTTTTAGCTTATATAGATTTGATGTACGACTTACATAGAAGAATATGCGATAGAAGTAGTGAGAGTAGTGAAATCGTATTTGGTATAGAAATAGGAAAGGTAAGATAAATGAATAGAGAGTATAAACTAAAAACTCGCCTAAGCCTCAAGATTTAAGAGAGTTTTAGTTTATGTATAATATCATCTAAAATCATGTTTATGTTTTTTTATCATTTATTATATGGATATGCGAAAATTTAAGATATTTATCTTTTCTGGAATTGTATAGCGTTCTAAGTTTTTCCTTGGAATTATTATTAGCCAGAGGTCTATTTTTATCTTTAGAAATAGTTTTCATAGATATCTTCGAAATTTCTGTCTATAATAATACTATTATCTTTTAATATTTTTAAAAATTTCTATCAAAGGTAAGAAGTCCACCTCGGTAGAAAATAATTGAATTTTGGGAAGAGGATATTTCTTTTGATACATTCAAACTCAAGATTCCTGAAAAATTCTTCACCACCTTTATTAAATATTTTCGGGAATATTCTATATTATATTTTTACATATATATTCATCAGTATCTATATAGGTTAAATTAAGTTTATCTGCAAGTAAGCGAGCTATTGTGGTTTTTTTCCGCTTGCCATAAAGCCGCAAAAACAATATTTTTATTTGATTTATTCATTCTTAAACTCCTAGATATGATGTAGGCAGTTTAACATAAAAGAAATTAATAGACAATATGTTAAAAAAATAAGTAAAAAGAATAAATGTAAACATTTCGTAAGAAAACCGATAAAGAAAAATATATAGTAATAATAAAATAAGTGTTTTTATACTACCCTTGTACTCGAGGAAGAGTTACTAATTGTTAAAAAAAGTCTTGCGTGATTTTTGTTGACGTAGTATCATATCCTTGAACGCAATTAGGAATTTCAACATAAGGATTTAAAAAAGAAAAAGGAGAGTGCATTCAATTATGAGAAAGCAAACAAAGATAGCTGCAGTAGTTTCAGCAGCAGCATTACTTGCTATCGGTGCATCTATGACATCTTTTGCTGCTACAGGTTGGCAAGAAGAGAATGGTACATGGGCATACTATGATAGAACAGAGAGCATGGTAACAGGAGATTGGGCAAAATCAGGAGATAACTGGTTCTACCTTGGAGATAACGGTGAAATGGTAAGAGATGCTATCGTTGAGAGCAACGATAATACTTACTATGTAGACGCTAATGGTGCTATGGTTACTAACAGATGGGTAGAAGTAGAGAATACTGACGCTTATGGCGATGATGCTTCTGCAACAGTTTGGTATTATTTCCAAGCTAACGGTAAAAGCTTACAAGGCTCCTACATCAGGAAAGACTTCTTTCAAGACAATCAATGGTAAGAAGTATGCGTTTGATGTAGATGGAAAATGCTTTTACGGTTGGGTAGATGAGCAATCTACAAGACAAGTAGGGAGATGAAGCTTGGGTAGGCGGAACATATTATTTAGGAGATGCTAATGATGGTGCTCAAGTAACAGGTGCTTTGGAAACAATTAGGAGTTGTTGATAATACCGCTGAAGATCCAGATCAAAACTACTGGTTCTACTTCCAAAATAATGGTAAGAAATATAAGGGCTACAGAAAAGTCAATCAATGGTAAGAAATATAGATTTGATGCTAATGGTAAGATGGTAAGTGAGTGGAATGAAGTATCTACAGCATCTACAGCTACAGTTAGCAACTATGCTTACTTCTCAGATCCAGATGATGGAGCTAAGAAGGTAAGAGGTTGGTTCAAGGTAGTTCCATCTGAGAATCTTAACAAAGATGCTAATGAAAATGACTCAGCTAAATGGTACTATGCAGATGCTAAGGGTAGATTATATTCAGATTCTATCAAGACAATCAACGGCAAGAAGTATCTTTTCAATGCAGCAGGTGAGATGGTAACAGGTCTTAGATATTTAACATTTGATGCAGCAGGAAAGGTGACATCAGCTGAAGAAATAGATAGCGAAGCTAAAGTTAAAGATTATGCTTCAGTAGAAGCTACACATGCTACAAATGGTAAAACAGGTGTTTACTATTTCGTAGACAATGGTGATATGCAATCAGGAAATCAAACAGTTTCTGTTGATGGAGATAGCTACACATTTAAGTTCAAAAACATCTGGTTCAAGCAAAGGTGTTGGTCTAAACGGTAAAGATAAAGACGCTTACTACGTAAACGGTAGAAAGATTCAAGCTGATAGCGATTTAATATACGGTGTATATGAAGTTGATGCTAATGGTAATGTTAGAAGAGAACTTAAATCAGAGAACTTAGTAAATAGAAGCTACATGAAGTATAAAGGACAATCTAAAGAAACAACTGTAGCAATGCCTGGTAAAAGAGCTTAACTATACCGGTTCTGCTGAGCACTACAATGCTGCTGGTATAACAGGTAAAGTTGTTGTTCTTAATGCAACAGGTACAATTATCTCTAACGGTACAAGAAAAGACGGAAATGACGTAAGACTTGTAACAAAGGGTGGCTACTTAAGAGGAGCTTATATAAACGAATAATCTTTAAATAGATTAAAATAAATACCCTTAGGGTAGTAATAATATTATCATTTCGAAATGGAATACTAATTGCGGCAGGAGAGCGAAAGCTCTCCTGTTTTTATTGTAAATATAGCTAGAATAAAGGGAAAAAGGGAAGAGAGAGAAGATATGCCGGAAATATCATTGTTTTTATGGAATAAGAGTAACTATGTATTATGATGATCATAATCCTCCGCATTTTCATGCCGAATATAATGGGAATAAGGCTATTATTGAAATAGATAAGGCTAGATGTATTAAAGGAGTATTACCATCAAGACAATTAAAATTGATTTTAGCCTGGTGTGTTTTACATCAAGATGAATTGATGCAGAACTGGGGAGCTGGCAAAAGATGGAAGACCTCTTAATAGAATTAATCCATTAGTATAAAGGAGGATATAGATATGTTTCCAAAAGTTGTTCAGGTATATCCTACTGAAGATTATTTAGTATATGTATATTTTGAAGATGGTAAAAATAGTATGTTATGATGTAAAAATATTCTTGATAAAGAGGTTTTTAGGCCATTAAGAGATAAAAAGGTATTTATTGATACATGCACTGTATTAAATGATACTTTGACGTGGGATTTATTGCAAAATAGAGATGAAACGATGTGCATAGATATTGACCCATATATGCTATATGAATTGCCTTATGTAGATGAAAAATATTGCTTAGAAAGAGAGAAGATATGCAAAAGTTAATTACCTTTGATTTAGATATGACCTTATTAGATCATAGAGATTATAAAATACCAGGTTCAGCTATGTTGGCTATAGAAAAACTAAAGAAAAAAAGGGCATAAACTTGCTATAGCTACAGGAAGAGATATGGATACGGTAGCAGTAAAATGTTTAAAGATATGTTGAATTTTTGATGCAAGTATAGAACTCAACGGAACAAAAGTAGTAGCAGAAGGGGAACTCATACATTCTTATATTATGCCGAAAGATTTATTGAATAAAAATACTCGATTACGCTATATATAAAGGATATAGTGTGGGACTTGCTATAGACGAATATGATTATTATACTTGTAATGACTTTGTTGATATCTTGGATAAAAGAAGATGGGGAGAAACTTTCAGAAAAATATAAAAGATGTAAATTTGATAAGAGATATGGATATAAGAACACTTGCTTATGTAGGTTATAAAGATGGAGCAAGAGATATAGAAGAGCATTTTAAAGAATTAAAACTACCTTTGTTTTGCAGGTATGATGGGAGCGGATATAATTGAAAAATCAAAAGTAAGGCGAATGGCTTGCTTGCTCTTTTGTAAATATTATAATATAGATATAAAAGATGTTATTTCTTTTGGAGATTCTATGAATGATTATGAAATACTGAAAACGGCAGGAATAGGCGTAGCTATGGGTAATAGTATAGATAAATTAAAAGAAATAGCAGATTATGTAACTGATGATATAGATAAAGACGGTATATATAATGCTTTGTATACATTTAGGCTTGCTGAATAGTATATATTTAGATTGATATATAAAATTCTATATTTTGTCCTTAGTATATTGGTATGAAAAATTTTTAGAATTGATATTTAATATTTTAGTAAATACCATGTATATATTTAGTAAAAATATTAAATAGTATTATAATTTAAAGATGAGAGGGTATTTCAGTATTAATATTTTATAGTTTTGGAGGTATAGAATTGAAAAAGAAATAATAGATTTAAGAAAAGTTATGAAAGATGAGGGCATAGATGCTTGGATATGTCCAAGTTCAGATGCACATAGTAGTGAGTATTTATCAGAATATGACAAAGAGAGAGCTTATCTTTCAGGCTTCACCGGTAGTGCGGGGACACTATTAGTATTGAAAGATAAAGCTTTTCTATGGACTGATGGAAGATATTTTTGTTCAAGCCGCTAAAGAATTAGAGGGTAGTGGAATAGAACTTATGAAGATGGGGAAAAGCGGTGTTATAAATCTTGAAGAATGTCTTGAAAGAGAGTTAAAAGAAGGTGAAACATTAGGTTTTGAGTGCAAAACTAATAAATACAAAACAAGCTTTAGTTTATAAGGAAAAGTTTAAGGCAAAAAGGATAAACTTTAGAGTAGAAAGTGATATAGTAGAAAAAGTTTGGAAAGATAGACCTGAAAAGAAGTGCAAATTTTGTGTTTGTACTGGGAACAGAATTTACAGGAGAAAGTGTAGAAGATAAATTAGAGAGATTTAGAAATAAATTAATAGAAAATAAGTCAAGTGCAGGTTTAGTAACAAATTTATCAGATATAGCTTGGTTTACAAATATGCGTGGTTCAGATATAGAATGTAACCCTACAATATTTATCATATATGTATATTTCTATGGATGAAGCTGTATTATTTATGCAAGAAAAAGTAATCACAGATGAAATAGTCATTTGAAAGAAGCAAATATATATATTAAGGACTATGATGAATACTATACTTTCATAAAAGATATAAAAGATGAAGTAGTATTATTAGATAATAATGAATGTAATTATTTAACTTATATATCTGTGAGCGAGAAGAATAAAATAGTTTTTGCTCCATCTATAATAACAATGTTTAAAATTGTTAAAAATACTACAGAGATAAAAATGACTAAGAATGCACATATAAGAGATGGAGTTTATGAAACAAGATTTATTAAGTGGTTGCAGGAAAGTCTGGAAAAAGGTGAAGAAATTACAGAGATAAGTGCTTCGGATTATTTAGATAAGTTAAGAGCTACAGATTTAAAAATATTTGTCCCTCAGTTTTGAAACTATTTCAGCTTATGGTTCAAATGCGGCTATGTCACATTATACCGCTACTAAAGATAGCTTTTCTAAGTTGGAAAGAAGAGGTTTATACTTGGTAGATTCAGGTGCCACATATGGATGGTACAACCGATGTTACAAGAACAATGGCGCTTGGACAGCTAACAGAAGATGAAAGACTACATTATACTTTTGGCTGCGATAGGTATGTTAAGGCTAATGAATGCGAAATTTCCTAAGGAGTAAAAAGGCTATAATCTTGATACTTTTGCCAGAGCTGCTATGTGGGAATATGGTCTTGATTATAATCATGGTACAGGGCATGGTGTAGGTTTTTGTAATGGCGTTCATGAAGGTCCAATATCTATAAGATATAAAAGTAAATCGGATTTAAGACTTGATGTAGGATTTTGAAGCAGGAATGATAGTTAGTGATGAGCCGGGAGTTTATATAGCCGGAAGCCATGGGGTAAGATGTGAGAACTTAGTTTTGACAGTAGATGCAGGAAATGGATTTTTGGCTTTTTGAACCATTAACTATGATACCATTAGATAGAAGAGCCTTAAATATTGATATTATGACTAAAAAGACATAGAATATTTTTAATTCTTATCAAAAATTAGTTTATAATACTTTAGAGGTTTATCTTGATGATGAAGAAAAGGCTTGGTTAAAAGAAGAAACTAAAAGCTATAGAAGTATAAAAACTAAGATGGAGCTATCGTATTAAGACAGTTATACATAAAATATATTGATAATATAATAACTAAGTTACTGTATTTTTAAGTGTTTTATTTAATGCGATAGCTCTAATGCCTATTAATATAAATTAGAATAATAATAACATTGTGAGATGTATGAATAAAAGTATAGATAAAAATATAATAAAAAGTTTGATAAAACTAATAGTATGAGTGTTAAGTCAAAAAGTGTGATAAAAAAGAAGAATATTAAACTTGATTTAAAAGAAGGTGAAAAAGAATATTGCTTCCGGTTCCAAAGAGAAGAGAAAAAGAATTGTAGGTTCTTGTGATTATATAGATATACCATATGATAAGCAACTAATAAAAAGCAAACTTTTGTGGAGAATTTACTTTCTAAATATGCAAAAAGTAGAGAAGATAGTTTCTATGGAAAAATCCGTATAGATATAGAAATAAGGTAGTTGCAACTTTTGGATATACTAGAGGAAAGATAATTGTCGGAACTTATGAAAGAGGAACTCATAATATAATAGAGAGTAATGACTATCTTATAGAAGATGAATTAGCTTGTAATATAATAGCTACAATAAAAAGATTTGGCAGTATCCTTTAAGATGAAAAACTTATGATGAAGATAGAGGTTATGGTTTTTACGTCATGTTCTTGTAAGAGTAGGTAAAAACAGGGGAAGTCATGGTGGTTTTAGTTACATCAAATCCTGTTTTTGTAGGGAAAAATAATTTTATTAAGGCTCTTAGAAGTTTTTATCCTAATATTACTACTATTATTCAAAAATATAAATGCTGAAAATACCAGTATGGTACTTGGAGATAGGAAATTATTTTATATGGCAAAAGGGTATATAGAAGATATCTTATGTGGGCTTAAATTTAGAATATCTTCAAAAATCTTTTTATCAAGTAAATCCTATACAAACTGAAAAATTGTATACACAAGCACTTAAACTGGCAAAATTAGAGAAGAATATGTATATTTTAGATGCTTATTCCGGTGTTGGTACTATAGGGCTTATAGCCGCAAAAGATGTAAAGAAAGTAATTAGCGTAGAGCTTAATAGAGATGCTGTGAGAGATGGAATAAGTAATGCAAAAGGTAAATTCAATAAAAAATGTTGAGTTCTATAATGCAGATGCTACAGAATTTATATCTTCTATGGCTAGGGAGAAAGCAAAAATAGATGTACTTATAATGGATCCGCCTAGAAGTGGAAGTACAAAGGAGTTTATATCTTCAGTTTTAAGTTTGGAACCGAAAAGAGTAGTATATATTTCTGTAATCCCGAAACTTTGGAGAGAGTTTACAGAGTTTTTATTATAGGCAAAAAATATAAAATAAGCAGTATAAATCCCTTTGATTGCTTTGCGATGACAAGCCATGTGGAGTGTGTAGCGTTGCTTGTACGAGCTACGAAGTAGCGAAGTAGAAGTAGATGTACGTCCGAAGCAAGTCGTGCCCAAGAAAAACGATTGAAGCGAAGATCGAATCTGAAGTTTGATTGGCTACGTGCTACTGCAAACTGAGGGTGTGTCAAAGCCACAAGGGAGCACCTAGTGAATAAATAAAGTGTAGAAAATAAAGGCTTATTCGAAGGCTATCGCTAAAAGGTATCGGTAGCCTGGAGTAAGCCTTGTTTTTTGTGATAAAAATCAACTAAGCGGGAACATATCCATAGGCAAGAGTTGACACTAGGGAATGTATAACAAGAAAAATGCATCCACTTGCACATACCTGTAATTTGTGTGTTTTATGCGGGATGGTAAGATGTTGTATCGTATGGAGGGGATATGATTTTAGTCAAATGATGGGGCAGAGTTTAGTAAGGTTGCAGGGCAAGCTGAGTTTGATAGGTTCTAAAATAGATTTTAATAAAAGTAGTAAATACGCATTTGTTTTAAATGAGTACCTTGAAGTCTTTAATTGAGGATGCTATAATATTGTAAATAAATTTAATAAAATTACGTATTTACAAAATATTGTTAAAAGAGGTGTGGGTATGGAAGTACAAAGACCGAGATATTTAAATCAACTTATTGGTAAAAGATAATAGAAGAGTGAAGATTATTACAGGTATTAGAAGATGTGGGAAATCTTATCTTTTATTTGAGTTATATAGGAAGTATTTACTTTCCAATGGAGTGTGTGAAGATCAAATTATAATGATTGCACTTGATAGTTTTGAAGAATATCATGTATAGAAACCCAATAGAGCTAGATAACTATTTAAGAGATAAAAATTCAAGATAATGAACTTAAACATTATATTTTTTTATCGATGAAATTCAATTTGTAGAAGAAATTTCTAATCCATATTTAGAAGGAAAAACACTCTAAGATAACATTTGTAGATCTTGTGCTAGGACTCATGAAAATTCCAAATGCAGATATATACATTACGGGTAGTAATTCAAAAATGCTATCATCAGATGTATTAACACAATTTCGAGATCGTGTGATGAAATAAGAGTATATCCATTTTTCATTTGCAGAATTTTATTCATGTTATGAAGGAGATAAGGGAAAGGCTTTTTGATGAATATTGTCTGTACGGTGGTATGCCAATGTCTGTACAGCTTAGTAATCATGAAAAAGAGTGAATATTTGAAGAATGTTTTTACAAGCACATACATTAAAGATGTAATGGAGCGCAATAAAGTTCTTAAAGGTGCATCTATAATGGATGATTTGTTGGATATTATATCTTCATCTATTGGTTCTTTATCAAATCCAACTAAACTAGCAAAATACATTTATGTCAGAAAAAATATAAAGATATCTCAGTTTACAGTAAGTAATTACTTGATTATTTTTGTTGATGCTTTTTAATTGAAAAAGCTAGAAGATATGATGTGAAAGGGAGAAAGTATATATCATCTCCGTATAAATACTATTTTTCAGATATTGGGCTTAGAAATGCAAGGCTAAATTTCAGACAGAATGAGCAGTCACATATTATGGAGAATGTAATATATAATGAACTTCGTATGAGGGGGTTAAATGTAGATGTTGGTGTTGTGGAATATAACTATAAAGATGAGAATAAAAACGATTATTTAGAAGTAGACTTTTATTATCAATAGAGGAAGTAATAGATATTATATTCAATCGGCACTTAATGTTGATACAAAAGAAAAACAAGTACAAGAAACGGAATCCTTGAGAAGAACAGGAGACTCATTTAAGAAAGTTGTTATAGTTAGAAATAACATAGTACCTAGATTTGATGATGATGGAATTTTTATATATTGGGGTAGAGGATTTTCTATTGATGAAAGAATGCTGGACTTATAGAAACAGCATCGTTAGATTTAATAAAAATGCGTATTTATGATATGATTTTATATAAATAATAGTCTGACCAACTGAACATTGTTGTTTTTATGACACTTACGTAACAGTATGTGTCATTTTACGCTAGTTTTTTAGGAGAGGAGGGATATGAGTGGCTAGGAGTATCAAAAATGAACAAATCTCAGTTTGTCGAGGTAATACTATTTTAACAATACCTTATGTTATCGTTAAACAGTTTAGTGGATATGTTTCCACACACAGAAAAAGACTACCCTGGCATACTTAGTATCCGCTCATTTCTATATGGAATGCGTAACACTGCTTGTACTGAGCTACAAAAGCATCGAAGTAGAAGCAGATGTACGTCCCATGCAAGGCACGCCCAAGAAAAATGAGCAAAAGTGAAGTTTTGATTTGACATGTGCTTACTGCTGACTGAGGATATGTCAACCCTCAGGGCTAATTCCAAGATTTAATAAATTGTAGAAAATAAAGCGTTTATTCTAATACTAGAGCAATAAAAAGTGAAAGGGCGAAGTGAAGCAAATGAATTCCTTTGCATATAAATAAAAATAATGAACCATTTATGTTGTTGGAGCTCGGTATAAATGAAAATGCATATGAGTTTGCTCTGATATTAAGACGGCACTATCTACTGCTGAAGTAGAACTTGATGTAGTTTCTGCTAAATTAGAGGAAACTATAGCTGCTTTTGAAAAAGTTAACACCTGAATGTGATAAGACTGACTATTTATTATCCGTGTGTAGTGGAGCTCTATGTGGAATTATAGATGTATTCTAGTAGGAAAACCAGGAGAGTCTCCAATTGGAGAAATTACAGATAAGTGGTTTGTTGATAGAACAGAAGCCTTTTGCCAGGTTATGCGGCTGGACAGGTGATAGGGGAATTTATCCTCTGCAGCTAGATACTTAGAGAAAAGTTTAGAATTCCTTATGATCAAAATGGTATTGGAAATATTGGGACGGATTTATGGGATTTGACAATCAACCAATCATCATTTCAAGTCATTAGGTCACAATCCCACAATACTTGGGTTATTTTTCTGTTTTGGATCAGTTTGCAAACACAGCACATTTTATTTCAAGAGAAGATTTGGTTACATTCTCAAAATTCGATGGAGACTTTTATCCTAGAAGGTAAAGATATACCAAGCAAACTGTTCTGCGGATTTGTGAATTGGTTTTGGGCACTTGATTTCAGATATTTCAGGGTCGTCAAGTAGTAAAGGAAGAGGAATAGGAATCCTTCACCTTTCTGGAGTTGGATAAATGATATCATTGCAATAAAAAGAAATTGAATCTTACTGTTGGAGAATTTGATAAATCAATAAATAAAACTAGCACTCGATATTTATAAGCAAGGATATGATACAAGATTTCAGACAACACAAGCTATGCCCGTCTTTTGTCAATGAATTCTTGGTAAGATTTATTTACTCAATAAGGCGGCTATTAAGATATTTCTCAACGACAAAAGGGACGATAGATCCTTTACGTTATTGTGGGAGTCATGTGAGCCATTTTCGAATGCTACATTAAAATGAATGTTGACTGTCGCACATGGTACTTTCTGTGTTATAGATGCTGGGGATGCTATTGCACGAGGGTTTTACTACAGGTGGCGGTAGCTTTAATGTTACCGAATTTGTACTGAGATTGAATATTATCGGCATTGGAAGATTTACAATTTCATTATATGGAGAAACAAGTAGAGGATTAAAAACGCCATAACATTAAAGAGGACATAGTTATCCTGAAACGTAAAAAGTTAATACTCGCTGATTATGTTAATGGATTGAGGTTCCTTGCTGAAATATATGATGATGAGTCACTTCTGTTATTTACAAAAGAACTAAAAAAGAAAGCGATATGTATGTTCAAGCCTTTTGAGAAAAACTGTAATCTTAGCAAAACAAAGAAACGTTCCCAAAGGATGAGATATTGAGAAATAAATCAGATATCGATTCTTATTTTTAAAAAGAGAGAGAAAGAACAATGAGTAAAAAAGAAACATAAGAAGAAATCAAAACTTCAAAATTGCTCAGGATAAAGCTCAGGCTGCAATCAATGAAACAAATAATGCCATTCGAGAACTAGGAGGACATAGAGGAAGTTTATATAACTCATTAACGAACATACAGGAACAATTTGATAAAATACGCAATGTTCCTAGTGAACAGAAGCTTCAGTATGAAAAACTTAAACAGGTAAGACTAAACTGGAAGCAGCAAGCAAATAAGATTGATAAAGACTATAAAAATGCAACAGTAAAAATGCAGGTGCAGGAGGAACTGGACTGGGTGTTGCTGTAGTAACGATGGGACCGACAGTGGCAAGGGGCATTGTTACAACTTTTGGAGTTGCATCAACTGGTACTCCAATCGCTACCTTTAAGTGAGCAGCAGCTAATAATGCAGTATTGGCATGCCTTGGTGGTGGAACACTTGCTGCTGGCGGTGGTGGAATGGCGGCAGGAAATGCTTTTTCTTGCTTTTGGCAGGCCCAGTTGGATGGGCTATCGCTGGTGTTTCATTATTAGCTAGTGGAATAACCTTTTGGAAAAAGTAAGAGTGATAAGAACCACTTAGAAAATGTCTTTATCGCTATAAGTGAAAGAGATGTGAAATCATGCGAGTTAGCCACTGTTGAATTAAAAGAACGTATTAGTCGAATTATTGATGAGAACAATAAATTAACTGATGCTATCGTTGAAATGGAAAGTTTTGGATTAAATTACAATAAGATGTCTGTAGCGCAACAATATGCACTTGGTTCATATGTAAATCTGATGCTTTCATCAACGCAGTTGCTAGTAAATCCAATACAAGGACTATTACCTAAATTCTTTGAAGAAGATTTTTGATAGCTTTATGTATTGAAAGATAGAAAAATCAAACAATGATGTTTGTGAAGAATATAAGGACTTTATTGTTTCTATGGCAAATCTGCTTTTATAAGATTGAACTTAATGATCGAGACAAAAATATTATGGAGGTCTCTTAGAAAGAATAAGAAGATGCTTGAATCGATGGATATATCAAAAGAAAGAGTTTGATTTTGGATATCATGAATGCAATTCTGGAAGCACTTATCTTTAAAGTACAGTAAAAAGCATATGCTACTATATAACGATAACGTTTTTAATCGTTAAAAAAACTTTATTAGATACAATTGACCATATGTACTTACTATATAAAAATAGAGTAGACGTACTTTCAGTAGTGTCGAGCCATACAGAGACAATCGTGTTGCGTTCCAAACTTGATTCTAAGAAATATATTAGTGTAGAACTTCCGATGGATGATATGGATTTAACAAAGCGCTGAAAGTAAGGCAACATATAAACAAATTCAAAAACTATGTTTTTGGAAAAAGTTTGGGTTTAAAGTATCCACTCTGTACACTGCACAAGTTAAGAAAAAACGTGGTTTAGAAGTTAGAGAACACTATAATATTTCAAAGAACGAGAACCAGAAAGTTCCGCAGTGCTCAATTGAAAAGGCAGAAGCTATTTTAGATGCATTGAAGCATCTTAAGATGTTGTATTATTAAAAGAATAGGGGGTATAGACAGTGGCTAATATTGAAAGTATTAAACAAAAAATACTACAACTGGATGCAGGTTCATTTCAAAATCTTTGTGATTCTTATTTATATAAAACAGGCTATCCGAGTATAGTATCTCTTGGTGGAGAAGCAGGTACACGAAAGACCACTTTAGGGTACACCTGATACTTATTTTATTGCATCAAATGGAAAGTATGTTTTTGTTGAATACACAACTCAAAGGACGAACTTATTTGCAAAAATTAGTGATGATCTTGAAAATGTCTTGATATAGTAAAGACAGGTGTTCCGCATGACAAAAATCTCTGAAATTATTTATTGTCATACTTCATCAAACCTTACACCCTTTTCAAGATAGTGAAGTAAAAACTGTGTGAAGATGTTGGAATTAAGCTTGTAATTATTGGAATTGATAAGCTTGCAGAAGATATATATCTTTTCCATCATAATCTTTCACGTGATTTTTTGGGAATATCAATAAGTACAGATCAAATTCAATCATATGATGAATTTATTAATAGTTACAATGCAAATAGAATGGCTGCTCTAATTGACACTAAATTTCTATTCAGAGAAAAAGAATTTCAAGATATCATCAATGCTTATCTTAAAGTGGATGTTGTTATACTTTAGTGGTTCATCAGGTACGGGAAAAACACGTTTAGCTTTGCATTATGTAAAAAATCATGCAGATGCTAAGAATGAAAAGATTTACTGTATTCATAGTAATGCATTACCAATATACGAGGATTTAAAAACTTTTTAGATAGACCAGGAGATTATTTTCTTTTTATTGATGATGCAAATCAATTGTCAGGATTGCAGCATATTATCCGATACGTTAGTATGAAACCAGAGGGATATAATGTAAAAATACTTATTACAGTAAGGGATTATGCACTTCAAAAAGTGATAAATGATGTTCGAGCAATCACTTCTATGAAATTGTGAATATAAAATGTATTTTCAGAGAATGAGATTAAGGAATTACTTGAAACTTCATTGGGTATTTTTGAATTCAGACTATCAAGAACGAATTATAAGAATTTCAGAAGGAAAACGCTCGTATTGCTATACTTGCTGGGAAAAGTAGCATGCAGTTCAAATCGTTTGGAGTCTATTGATGATGTGTCACAATTATATGAAGATTATTATGGTTCTAATTTAGAAAATAATCAATTTTTACAGACAAAAATCTGTGTATAACTTTCTGGTATAATTGCTTTTTCTTGAAGCAATTCATTTAGATTATATTGATGCACTTTTACCAGTTTTACAGGAAAAAGGGTTAAATCGAGATAGTTTCATTGAAAATATCCGTATGCTTCACGAGCTGGAGATTGTCAATATTTGTAATGATAAAGCTGTTCGTTTTTTCTGATCAATGTTTGTCTAATTACTTGTTAAAATATATTTTATTTGACAAAAATTACTTGGTTTGTCGAAAATGATTAAAAGCTTGCTTTTTCAAGCTACAGAGAGAGAACTGTATCTTCTGTTAATACGTTACTTAATATATTTAGAAATAAAGAGCTTCTAAATTTTGTTGAGAAAGAAATAAAAGTTATTATGGGATGAATTATCAACAGAAAAATCACCAATCTTCTTTGAATTTGTAAAAGTCTTTTTTTCGTATTAATCCTACGGAAACACTTTTTGCTTTTTGCAAAATGAAATTGAATCTGAAGAAAAGAGTGAGTTGTGGATGGATCGATATAGATACTGAAAAAAAGAAAAATTATCAACATGTGGAAAATGATATTATTAAAAATTCTTGGTGGATTTGCAGATATGACTGATTTGCCAACCGCTTGTGATTTGTTTTCAATATTATCTAAAGCGACCAGATTTATTTATAGAATTTTACCATGCAGTTATATATATATTTTGGTATTCAGAGGACTTCTTTTCGTAATAGTTTTTACACTCAAAATAACTTTTTTGAAAAATAATAGAATATTCAAATGATTGGAAACAAGAATTTATTGTAATAATTTTTTGCAGATAGCAGAAGAATTTCTGAAGTTAAATTTTTCTCCAGTGGAGGAAGGACGAAAGAATGCAATAACCATATATCAGATTCCATTAACTATGTCTAAAGGTGTTGAAAAATATCGTGAGTTAATTTTGGGAATCGTTAACTTCTTTTGAGTAAAATTGAAAAAGTATAGAGAAAAAGTTAGGAAAATTCTTAGTTCTTATGGTGGCATTATTGACGATATAAGCATTCCTGTTTTACAATTTGATTTAAAATATATTGAATTAATTTTTGAAGTCAAATTTTCCACCAGATAAATTGGCAAATTGCCTTTTTATCATACAAAAATAGTGCAAGTTTTTAGCAGAATGAATTATTCTTGTGAATCCTTGTTTTCTGAATATTTTTGAAGGAGAGAGCTTTCAATTATATTGTCTTCTTAAAGGACCAGATTATAAAGAAAACCCGGTTATGAAGAACATAGAAACGAAAGCAGGAATCAATTAATCATTACACTTTGAATTGTGATTTACAAATGTTTAAGAAGTTAATCGATGTTTGCAGCAGTGTTTCTGGGATAGATAACCATTCATCTTGGAAGGTCGGTGAAGGATTAGGCATTGCCTTTGATGCTATTTACGATAAAAGCAGATTGGTATGTTGATGCAATTAAATATTATATCAAAAGCGATACAATCAAACAATTTACATCCATACCATCTAGTAGACAATTTATTTTTCATTATTATCCGATTCAGAAGTGTATGAAATTATTATTGAGTGAAGAATATGAGTCAGAAAAATGCTTGGACATATGCATATTATCATGAATTACCGCGGGATTAATTACAGAAAAACATTTACAAGGGCTTTATGATTTTTGAAAGATACTTCAGACAGATATATTGCCTCATCATCAATGCGTGATGTAGATTTTTCTGGATAAGTATAATGCAATAGATGAATTAGCATTAATAGAAGGTTGCAAAATTATTTTGAATAAAAAGAGTATTCCTCTTTTATCGTGGATATTTATTTTGGCTTGATTTTAATTATCATCAATACACCAGGGAAGTGATTCAAAAATTTGATTGCAATTTAGAATTGCTTGAAGAAATATACTATGCTATGTTGTCATATGATAAACATCATGATTATGACGGACAATTTTTGAAGGAAATATATTCGGTTAGACCTTCTATACTGGACAAGTATATAGATTATTTAATAAATAGTGACTCTTTTAGCGACTATAAGGAAAAACATTGTTGCTTTTCTGATTTAGATGATTTTGTAGAAATATATAACAAAAATTTTTGAGCAGTTGATAAGAAGCCGACAATATTCTAAATTGTCCGTACCATATTTTTAGAAACTTTATTATTGCCAGAACAAAATGAGAAAAAGTTGTTAGAAAAGACAAGATATGTGGATTCGACAATGTATTCAACGATTCTGCAATGATGAAGCAAAAATGTATTGCCTATTTTCAGTTGTGTCAAAATTAGAGTTCAAAAGAAAAAAAGAGTATATATTGCTCTTTCTTGAGAATAATCCGTTGTTTGAAGACTTTGAAAAATACCATTAACACCTACTTCTTGAGTTGGTCAGGTAGGCATGATACCTATGTATTCAGCTTGGATTGAATTTCTCGAATCATTGTTACCAAATTTTTATAGGTTTAAAGTGGATAAAACATAAAAACTATATTGAAACAAAAATTGATGATTTACAAAAAACAAATCGAAGTGGAGCAGATAGACGAGATTTTTAAGAGGATGATTTATAAATACAAAAAGATTATATAAATAAAACTATCTGTGAATTGACATTTCATGATGGTTTAACCTACAAAATAAAAACAAATTTATCTAAATATTATTTAAGGTTTAAAAACATTATGGATATTGGAGATGTTATTAAGACTGGTTTGGACAATGATGAGCACGTTGAGTGCGTAGCGTTGCTACAAAGAGTGAAGGATTAAACAGTATAGAAAAGCCTTGAAATCAAGGGAGTTCCGATAAATCGTTCTATTTGTGAATGATTATAGGGATTCCTTTTTGAACCATTTGACAACAGTTCTGAACACTGGAAAATGAGGGTTGTAACTACAAAACTGCTTTTTGTGTTTATGATACTACAGAACTATTGTTAGGAGCATTTCTTGAGGTGTAGAGAGTATGGAACTGTTGTCTGTGATTTTTGTTGAGAATTTATAATGACTAATAAAGATTGGTCGTGATACGCATCACAAAGAAATAAAGTATTTTAAATACGAGAATGATAATATTGTATAAATCAATATTGAGAAATGAAAAATAGAAATTTTTAGATATATAGGATTTTTCTTCACTGTAAGTTGTAAAATAAAGTGTCAGTATTAGCAAGATAATGATGAATAGAATTAGATAAAAAGAAATAAAAAGACATCAGACAAGAAAATATGTTATCGTAAAGGGTTGAGAACATAAAACGAAAGGAATTTATTGTCTGATGCAAGTAAAGTATATCAAAGAAAAGAAGAAAAGGTAAACATCTAACAGAGGTAGAAAGAGCAAAAATAGAGACTTTGTTAAAAGAAAAAGAACAAAAGCATATACAGCAAAAAGAAATAGGAGTAAGTGAGAGAACCATATATAGAGAGATAAAAAGAGGGAATGGTTAGATTAATGGATTCAGAGCTTAGAGAAAAAGAGTATATGCTTATGATGTAGCACAAAATAGATATGAAGAAAGATTAAAGAAAAAGGATGGATACCTAAAAGATTGGTAGTAATCATAAGTTAGTAAACTTCATAGAAGCAAAAAATAGTAGATGAAAGAGTTTCACCATATGCAGCACTAAAGTTTGCTAAAGATAAAGGAATAGAAGTTAATATATGCCTTAAAACTTTATATAATTATATAAATGGAAATTTGTTTTTAAGACTTAGTAGAAGCAATCTAATATATAAGAAAAAGTTAAAAGCTGGTAAGAAGATTGGGAAAAGAATAATAAAGAATGGTAGAGAAAGTATAGAAATAAGAGGGAAGAGATAAATGCAAGAAGAGAACTGAGGCATTATGAAATGGATACAGTGGTATCAGGAAAAGGGAAAAAGAGTTGCTTTACTAGTACTTACCGAAAGAGTAAGTAGAAAAGAGATAATAAGAAAAATAAGAAAAATAAAAGATAAAAGGCAGTAAATCAGTAATAGAGGCAATAGAAGGATTAAGAAGAGAATATAAAGTCAAAAATTCAATAAAATGTTTAAAAAGTATAACAAGTGATAATGGAACAGAATTTAGCAATGCTAGAGCTATAGAAGAAATGGGAATAAGATATTTTTTTATGCACATAGCTACTGCTCGTATGAGAGAGGAAGTAATGAAAAATAATAATAAGCTAATAAGGAGATTTATTGAAAAAAGGAGTAGATATAGGAAAAATTTAGCAAAAAGAGAATACAGGAAATTGAAAAACTTTATGAATAACTATCCAAGAAAAATGTTTGATGGGATTAAGCTCTAATGATGTTTATAGACTTGCTTATGAAAAATTATAAGATACTGACATTTAGGATTGCAATTTATACAGGCAAAGAAACAAGAATTAGACCTTTAAAACTAATTGAAAAATATGGTATAATACTACAAACAGCAAGTAAAACAAATTTGAATTTGTGGGGGCTGAATATATATGATTAAATTTGATGGATATACGAGGTTAGTGACATTCAAAAACATAGACAATCAATCTATAATCGAAGTTCATGGACAGAACATTCCTAAAAATAGAAGTTGCATGTTTTGTGGCAATGAAAATGCAAAATTTACTAAGGTTGCACATGCAGTTTCAGAAACTATTGAAATAAATCCCTAATCTCACAATTTTGAGTGTGATGAATGTAATCAACAATTTGGTAAGATGTTTGAAGATGATTTGGGTAAATATATGCTTCCTTATAAGATAATAACCAAAACATTTGGGAAAAAGTAATCAATTATCTTCAAAAGATATGCCAAAAAGAAGATGGTATTTCATATAGAACTTATCGTATTCAAATGAATAAAAATAAACCAGTTATGGAGAACAACAAAGTAAGAGCGTTAATAATTGAAAAAGAAAAATACTGGAATAATAAAAATTAGATAAAAATAAAAATAGATATAAGTATCCCCGCCAGCATTACTTTCCACCATCAATTTATTGTTCATTTTTAAAGATGGCATACAGTATAATGCCCTTGGATTTATATCCTCAATATGTTAAATCATAGTGCTGTGTTACAACAGTTATCATCAGAAAGACAGTATTTATAAGAGCATTGAAGAGAAAAGGGAAATTATGAGTTCAATGGAAAATTGTGGATTATTTTTGCTTTTGCCCAGGACAGAATCCGCTTAATGGGATAAATGTTATTCTATGGAAGAATATAGATTTAAATGAACGAGAATATCCTCATATTTTTATTCACTCTTGAAATGAAAAAATTTTTGCTTTCTACAATTCCAGTGATTAGAGATGATGAAAATGGAATTTACAAAATGCCTAAATTTTTCAAAGCAATATAGAAATGCAATATGGAACTTTGGATTTTTAAAAATGAAGAAAAAAAGTATTTAAATGCGAAATGAGTGGAGAAATCATAGACATTATGGATTATAAATTATTAGAGAGTGAATTGAGAAAAATAATCTGCTAAAATAACTTAGTAAAAAGTGTTTTCATGGGGGGCATCGGAAAGATAACTTCCAGTTTGTTTGAAATTGAATACAACAATTTGAGAAACAGTAAATCAAAATAGGTTTACTGTTTTTGTTGCTCAATTTTCAAAAATCGTCCATAAACATAAAAAGTACTTGACAAAAACGCTCTCTGGGGAACTAAAAAGATATTCAGCCATATATGGATGAAAAGTTTCAAAAATAATATTTTTGCCTAGCACAAACCGAAAGACTGACAATGAATGGCAGACCGGCAAATCCAAAGTATGCAAGAAATAATAATGTACTTGTAATCGGTGGTTCAGGAAGTGGAAAACCCGATTCTATGTCAAACCTAACTTAATGCAGATGCACAGTAGCTATTGTGTAACAGATCCAAAAGGAACGATAGTCCTTGAGTGTGGCAAGATGCTTGAGGATAATGGCTATGAGATTAAGATCTTAAATACCATTAACTTCAAAAAGTCCATGAAATACAATCCCTATGCCTATATCCGTTCTGAGAAAGACATTTTTGAAATTGGTGCAGACAATTATAGCAAATACGAAAGGAGAGGGCGAAAAAGCAGGTGAAGATTTTTTGGGTCAAAGCCGAAAAACTCTACTACACAGCCCTTATTGGCTACATCTTCTATGAAGCTCCAAGAGAAGAAAAGAACTTTGCAACACTTCTCGATATGATAGACGCTTCAGAAGTTAGAGAAGATGATGAACCCTATATGAATCCGATAGACAGACTCTTTGAAGCACTGGAAAAAGAAAAGAGCCTATGCATTTTGCAGTAAAGCAATATAAAAAGTACAAACTTGCTGCTGGAAAAACAGCAAAGTCTATTCTAATTTCATGTGGTGCAAGACTTGCTCCATTTGATATTAGGGAACTTAGGGACTTGATGAAAGAAGATGAACTTGAGCTTGATACTCTTGGAGATAGAAAGATAGCACTCTTTGTTATTATCTCTGATATGGATGATACCTTTAACGTTGTAGTATCCATTATGTACTCACAACTTTTTAATCTCTTATGTGATAAGGCAGATGATGTATATGGCGGATGATTACCTGTCCATGTGAGATGCCTGCTTGATTAATTTGCAAACATTGGTTTAATATCTAAGTTTGAGAAGCTAATTGCAACAATCCCTTCCAGAGAGATATCAGCAAGTATCATACTTCAAGCACAATCTCAGCTAAAGGCAATCTATAAGGATAACGCTGATACAATCGTAGGTGACTGTGATAGTACCTTGTTTCTTGGTGGCAAGGAAAAGACCACATTAAAGGAACTTTCTGAAACACTGGGAAAAGAAACGATAGATTTATATAACACATTGGAAATAAGGAGTAATCAAAAGAGCTTTGGACTTAATTACTAAAAGACTGGTAAGGAACTGATGAGTCAAGATGAGATTACTGTAATGGACGGTGGTAAATGTATCTTTCAGCTTAGAGGTGTCGGACCTTTTTCTTTCAGATAAATACGATATTACAAAGCACAAGAATTATAAGCTCCTAGAAGATTATGATAAGAAAAATATCTTTAATATTGAAGACTATATCAAGAGAAAAGGTAAAGCCAAGCTTAATAAAAATACTTCAATTATAAGGCTTTTAGCAGTTATTTTTACATTTTACAGTATATTTGATATAATGATATATATACATTTTAAAATATTAGATAATATATCCTGAGGAGGTAAAACTGTGCTAGAAAAACTTAAAGCTACTAAAAAGGATATGGAAAGGCTTTGATTGGACAATATGTAGTTTTATTTTTAACTACAAGGATATTGAGTATATCGTTTTAGTAAAAAGATTTGTTGAAAATGAACTAAGGAAAAATAAATATGCCTTGGTAAAATTACATTTTATGAGATCAAATGATTTGTCAAATGATTTGGTTTGTGAAGCAAATAGTCATAGTTTATTAGTAGATACAAGAACTATGAGAGAATACTTTGAAATAGAATATGCAGAAAATTTAGGTGACATATTAATCCAATTTACTGATTATTTTGGACGTTATATTCCTATTAGTGTTCCAAACCATATTTCTGAAATAGAAAAAAATATCTATGGTAAATTCATTAAGTATAAGTGATGCAGAAGATCCAAGAAAGATATATTGTAGGAATGTAAAGAGAAATCAGAGGGGCAAAAAGAAGCATGTTTAATGCAGATAAAGCAAAGTTTTTAAGAAAATCATTGTTTGAGCATTTTTAAGGATGATAAAAAGTGTAAGCTTTTTGTTTTTTCGATATATCCAGAAAAGGAAAATGATGATGCAGAAATATTGAAGAAATTTGCAATAAATAATTGATTATAATCTAGTTGATATAGCGACATAATAACATGATTTATTATTTTTATATTTTTATGAAAGGAGTGTTTGTAATTGTATTATCAAGTTTTAGTTGAAATTAAAGAAAAAGATTGGCAAGTCAAATCAAAATAAAAGAAATTACAGTTTTAGATGTGGAATCAAGGGATGAGGTGTTAAATGATATAGTCATTCCATATCTTAACAATGAGGAATTTGTTTTTAATGGTTATATGTTAAATAAACGAGAAATAAAGAGGCTGAAGTTAATGACAACAGAGCAAACAGTTAGGTCGTTATCTCAATATGAAAAATGATAATATGCCACAGGGACTTATAATGTATGTGTCACCGAATGACATACTTACATATGATAAAATATATAACTGACGTAACCAAAGAATTACTTGATGAAGGTAGAAAACACAACATACAATATTGAATAGGCATAAAGATGAAATAATAGGAAAAGATAAAAAAATAAAGTGTTTATTGTTCATGGAAGAGATAATGAAACTAAGCAAGAAGTTGCACGTTTCATAGAAAAGATGGGCTTTGGAACCAATCATATTACACGAACAGTCAAGTTTAGGTATGACTATCATTGAAAAATAGAAAAATACACAAATGTTGGTTTTGGAATTGTACTATATACTCCGTGTGATAAAGGTTACGAAAAGATAGTCCTAAGGAGATAAAGAGTAGAGCAAGACAGAACGTGGTTTTTGAACATGGATTTTTAATTTCTAAATTGGGAAGAAATAATGTATGTGCTTTTAGTAAAAGATGACATTGAAAAACCGAATGATATATCAGGGGTTGTTTATATAACTTTTTGATAGTAATGGCGGGTGGAAAATACCACTTGCAAAAAGAAATGAAAAGTTCTGGATATGAAGTGGATTTCAATTTGTTTATGTAATTATAGTAATGTTTTAAGCAGTAAGTCTAAAAAGATAGATTTGCTGTTTTTATTACCTTAAAATCAGGAGATAAGATGCTAAGGATCAGAAGTCCCACTAAGGAAACAATTAAATAGTATGAGCGTTAGCGATTGGAAAAAGAAAACTTCCGGTCGCTTTTTATTGAAAAGAAAAGGAGAAATTTTTAATGAAGCAAGAAATGATTAATATCAACGCCAACTTATTGTCAGAATCAACTTTTTCAAGTTTTGACAAAGAGGGAGAAGCGGTTGAAGTTGTCAAAACTTCGTGCGTGTAAAAAGTATGGAAAAGATAAGGAATATATCAATTGTGCAGCCTATGGTGAAAAGGTAGATACAGCAAAAAGCCTTTGAAAAAGGTGATTTAATCCACATCTTTGGCTACTTTAAGAAAGCGTGAAAAAGAGGAAAGACTTACAAAAACTTTGTAGTGAAGTCCCTACAACAAAATTGAAAAGAAAGAAGAAAAAGAGGAGGAATAAATTATGGAATTTTTACACAGGCAGTAAATGTATTAAAAATCTTGGTTATGGCAGTAGGTGCAGGACTTGGAGCATGGGGCGTTATCAATCTTATGGAAGGTTACGGTAACGACAGTCCCGGAGCAAAATCGCAAGGAATGAAGTAGCTGATGGCAGATGGAGGTATTGTCCTTATCGGACTTAAGCTCATTCCACTACTTGCCAATGTACTCAATTAAGAAGAAAAGGAGAGCTTAGATGTTTGGAATATTCGACAAGATAGAAGAATTCTTTAAGGAGCTTCTACTGGGCGGTATCCAAGCAAACTTAGAGTCCATGTTTCTTGATATCAACGATAAAGTTGGTGCGGTTGCAACAGATGTAGGTAAAACGCCTATGGGGTGGAACGGAGATGTATTTGCCTTTATCAAAAGCATTAACGATTCCGTTATCATTCCAATAGTGGGACTAATCATCACAGCAGTTCTTTGTATCGAGCTTATCAATATGGTAATGCAAAAGAACAATATGCACGATACAGATACCTTTGAATTTTTCAAGTACATCATCAAGATGTGGATTGCTGTATGGTTAGTATCCCATGCCTTTGAGTTTTCGATGGCGGTTTTTGATGTGGCACAGCACATGGTAAATAAGGCGGCAGGGGTTATAAACACCTCTGCTACCGTTTCCGGAGATCAGATAGTGGCAATGATGGATACCCTAAAAGAAAAGGGGCTTGGAGAACTTGTCATGATTCTCTTTGAAACCTCACTCATCAAGGTTGCTATACAGGTAATATCCGTTGTGATTATGCTTGTAGTTTACGGAAGAATGTTTGAGATTTATGTTTACTCATCGGTTTCCGCTATTCCTTTTGCCACAATGGGAAACAAGGAGTGGGGACAGATTGGAACAAACTACATCAAAGGACTATTTGCACTTGGACTACAAGGACTCTTTTTAATGGTTTGTCTTGGAATTTACGCAGTTTTAGTTAAGACGATTAAGATAACAGATATACACACAAGTACCATGACGATACTTGGCTATGCGGTTTTGCTGGGGTTAATGATGCTAAAGAGCGGAACACTGGCCAAAAGCGTATTAAATGCACACTAAAAGAAAGGAAAGATAGTATGGATAAAAGAAAAACAATATTTACAGCAGTAGTAATTGGAGCAGGTATTATGGCGATAATTGATAGAATCAGGCTTCATAATAAGGTGGAAGAATTGGAAGAAAAAAACAGAGGACATTGACCGCTGCCATAACGATTTTTACCTAATACAGCAAAAGATATAACAAGAACACAGACGAACAGCTTGCGACTATTCAGGAAGAAATCGGCTCTGTATATGAACACTTTGAGGAGCTGTCAAAGGGTAAAGAAGATGGGAGGTAAGATATGGCATATGTACCAATCCCTAAAGACTTAAATAGGGTAAAGACAAAGATTGCTTTTAACCTAACGAAAAAGGCAACTCATAGGCTTCACACTTGCAGGACTGGTTGGAATACCAGTCTATTTATTTATGAGGAAGTTTGTGCCAAATGACATAGCTGTCATATTCCTTATCGTGTCCACGCTTCCTATCTTTTTCATCACACTATTTGAAAAGGACGGACTGACCTTTGAGAAATATTTTAAGCACATCTACCTTCATAAGTTTTATCAGCCAAAAAAGAGAGTGAGAAAGGAGGTTTACCTTGAACAAGAAAAAAGAAAAAAATTCAGCAAAATAAAACTCATGCAAAACGAAAAGGCATTGAGAAGTCAAAAGCGGGACTTAAAGAAAAGTAATTGCAAGTCAAAAAAAGATAAGGGAGGAATCCTTGACCTTATCTTTAAGAAAGAACCGAAAAGATATACGGTAGAAGATACCATTCCCTATCTAAGGCTTTTAAAAAGCGGAATATGCCAGCTTGATGAAAAGCACTTCAGTAAAAGTATAGCCTTTCAGGACATTAACTATCAGCTTGCCTTAGATGAAGATAGGGACTTGATTTTTAATCAGTTTGCAAACTTCCTAAACTCTTTTTGATCCAAGTATCAGCATTGAGTTTTCATATATCAATCAGCTCGGACGAAACGAAGAAATGAAGTCGGCAATTCAGATACCGGATAAAAAGGACGGTTTCGACGATATACGCTTTGAATTTAGAGAGATGCTTAAAAGCCAGATTGTAAAGGGAAATAACGGACTGAAAAAATCAAAGTATGTAACCTTTACAGTGGAAGCGGATAATTTAGAGCAGGCAACATCAAAACTTGAAAGACTGGAGATAGATATATTGTCTAATCTCAAAAGTATGGGGGTTCGTGCTGAAAAGTCTTACAGGAGAAGAAAGGCTAAAGATACTTCACGATATATTAAATCCGAATAAGACCTTTGAATTTTCCTATAAGAACTTAAAGAAAAGAGAAAGCACCAAGACATATATCGCTCCTGATGAATTTAACTTTATGCCAAACAGATATTTTAAGTTTGGGAAATTTATCGGTGCAGTCAGCCACTTTCAAATCCTTGCAAGTGAGCTATCTGACCGTATGCTATCTGAGTTTTTGGATATAGATGATAACATCAATATTTCCTTTCATATTAGGGAAATCGAGCAATCGGAAGTCATCAAGATGGTCAAAAAGAAAAACACTGATATTGATAAGATGAAGATTGAGGAAAACAAGAAGGCGGTGAGGTCAGGTTATGATATGGATATTCTTCCATCGGATTTAATTACTTACGGAGAAGATGTAAAGAGCCTCTTAAAAGATTTGCGGACAAGAGATGAGCGTATGTTTGTGGTAAGTATCGTTTTTATGAATTTTGCAAGGATGTTGCAAAAGCTCGATAATACCATTGCTCAGATAAGCTCTATTGCAAAACAAGCATAACTGTAAGCTGAAAAGACTTGACCATTCTCAGGAACAAGGTTTAGTGAGCGTGTTGCCTCTTGGAGTAAATAAGATTGAGATAGATAGAGGATTGACAAGCTCATCAACGGCAGTATTTATGCCATTTACCACAGAGGAGCTTTTATCAATTCAAGTAATAGTCTTTACTACGGACTAAATGCCCTAAGCCATAACCTGATTATGGCAGATAGAAAGAAATTGAAGAACCCAAACGGTCTAATCCTCAGAACTCCGGGCAGCAGTAAATCCTTTAGTGCCAAAAAGAGAAATGGCAAATGCGATTTTTAATAACGGATGATGATGTGATTATTTTGACGATCCGGAAAGAGAGTATGGAAACCTTGTAAGGCAGTTTAGGGAGAAGTCATTAAGGTCAGCAGTAAGTCGAAAGACTACTTAAATCCCCTTGATATAAACATGAACTACGGTGATGGGGATGCACCGCTGAAAGACAAGGTAAACTTTATCATGAGTATGCTTGAGCTTGTAGTAGGCGGTAGTGGTCTTACAGTAGAAGAAAAGTTCGTTATAGATAGGTGCCTTCCCTAAAATCTATGAAAAGTATTTTGAACATCCTACTCCTGACAATATGCCGATACTTCAAGACCTATACGATATATTAAAAGGGCAGGAAGAAAAGGTCGGTAAGAAGCTAGCAACAGAGATGGAAATCTATGTATCAGGGTTCTCTCAATGTCTTTAATCACAGGTCAAATGTGGATTTAAATAAGAAGCTCCTTTTGTTTTGATATTAAGGAGTTTGGAAGTCAATTAAAGAAAATCGGTATGCTTGTTATTCAGGATCAAGTGTGGAACAAGGTATCAAGGAACAGAGGAAACAAAGCGACAGGATACTATATCGACGAGTTTCATTTACTTTTAAAAGATGAGCAGACAGCACCGTATTCGGTTGAGATTTGGAAGCGTTTTAGAAAATGGGGAGGTATCCCGACAGGTATCACGCAAAATGTCAAAGACCTACTTATGAGTAAGGAAATTGAAAATATCTTTGATAATACGGACTTTGTTTTAATGTTAAATCAGGCTTCAGGAGATGAGAGATACTTGCAAGGAAACTTAAAATCTCACTTCCACAGCTCAGATATGTTACTAATGGCAAGATTAAGAGTCGATTTTATTGGATGTATTTTCGTAATAGCCATAAAAACTAATCACCTCTCGAAGTCCTGTTGAGCAGCAGCGAATGAATTTGCCATAGCTCTTTTGAGAAATATTCAATCTCTTTTTATGTCATTGATGTCCTCTTTATAGATTATGCCTGTCGAATTAACTCGCTTTGCAATCTGATTTATGTTGTTTGTGGCATTGGAAAGCAAGCCTTGTAGATCTCTGAAAGGCTCTAAATCAACTTGATAAATCTCTTTTCTAAAACGCACTTGCGGATAAAATGGCTCATATTTCCACACTTTGAAAGTTTTCTTTTCTTTTCAAAAAGTGCTTTTCTTCTGTTAAGTTTATTTTCAACTGAACATTTCTAATTCTATTCGCCATGTTTATTACTTCCTTTCATAAAATCTGGGTCTTAGGGTTCTCCTTAAAAGTTTGCCCCAGCCAATAGTTTCCAATGAGAACTTGCTCAAATTGTAGAAACTATTAGGCGAGGATACAAAGCTAAAAATTGATAAAAAGAAGCAGATCCCCAAAGGACTGCTTCATCAATTTTCGTAAGTGTCCGTACACTTACTGTGCTTGCTACAAAAAGTCAAGCAAGCATTAAGCATTTTTCTAAAATTGTAAATATATTATACCATAAAATTCAAGAGAAATGAGAAAACACAATTGACAAATTGTCAGTCGAGTGATATCCTTTAAATAGGAGGGATAAAATGCGAGATGTGAAAGAACCGGAAATACGACGTGCTGAAATTATGGATGCTGCAATGCTACTCTTTTATAGAGAAAGGGTATACTAATACAACAACTCAGGATATTGTTGACAAAGTAAAATATATCAAGAGGCTTGCTGTACTATCACTTTAAGAATAAAGAAGATATCTTATATTGTCTTGTGGAACAATATTCAGATAAATTATTAAAAAGATATTCATGTTATTGTCTATGATGAAGGTAAAAACCGCCATTGAAAAAAATTAGAGCTTTTATAGATGCCACAATTATATCTTCGGAAAATATTTCAGCAGAGGGAACAGCGTTACAGAAAAAACAGTTGATCTTGAAGAAAATCGATATATGATGAGATAAGTTATCCCATAAGATTATTGAAAAAAACTGACAATATATTTTGAAAGGATAATAAACCAAGGAATATCAGAAAAAAACACTTTTTGTAAAATATCCGTCTGAAACAGCGGAATTTCTTATGACAGCTTATGTTTTTTGTTTCAAATAACATAAGTATAAGATATTCAAAAAAAGAGTCTGTCAATGAGTATTTAAATGCATTTAAGATAATGCTTGAACAAAGCTTAAATGCAAAAACTCTTTAGCAATTGAAAAAGAATAGAATGTTTGTAAAAAAATAATAATGTTCCGATAGCTAATGCTAAACAAGCTATCGGTATTATTTCAAAGAATAACTGACAAATTGTCAATGGAGGTAAAAAGCATGTTAGAGATAAATAATTTTAGTAAATTTTACGGAGACAAAAAGTTGTTGGTAACCTATCCATTTCAGTACAGTCTGGGAGATATTTATGGATTCATTGGTGCAAATGGAGCCGGAAAAACTCACAACAATAAAAGCAGTAGTTAGGGATTCATGATTTTGAGAATGGAAGTATAACGATTGACGGACATTCCATTAAAAGAGGAGCCTGTTATTTGTAAAAAAATGATGGCATACATTCCGGATAATCCAGACTTATATGAGCATATGACGGGTTTTTCAGTACATCAATTTTATTGCAGATTTATTTGAAATTTCTACTGAAATACGCAGAGAAAGAATTCAAAAATATAGTGATTTATTTGAAATGACTAAGCATCTTTCGGGGATGATATCTTCGTATTCACATGGTATGAAGCAACGAACAGCGATTATTTCTGCACTGGTTCATTCTCCAAAGTTACTAATTTTTAGATGAACCTTTTGTAGGACTTGATCCAAAAGCAGCTTTTTCTACTAAAGAAAGTAATGCACGAATGCGTGTCGGATGGAGGAGCTATTTTCTTTTTCAACACATGTTTTTGGATGTTGCAGAAAAAAATTATGTAATAAAATTGCAATTATAAAAAAATGGAAAGTTAATCGCAAGCGGAAATACAGAAGAAGTCAAAGGTGATAAAACTTTGGAAACTTTTTCATGGAGGTACAAGATAATGAGCAAAATTTGGATACTAATTAGAGCCCAATTGATAAATTTTTCCAATCAACGAAATTAGAGAGCCGAGAAATAAAAAGCAAAAGCTCTGTTGTTATTGCAAGTTTTTGGAATAATAACTCTTGCTATATTTTTTCTGTGTCTATAATATTATGACAGCCAAAAACACTGGTACAAGTTGGACAGCAGGAATTGATACCGGCTTATATGGTTGCGGTATCAAGTTTTTCAATACTATTTTTGACAATATTTTTATTCTAATGGAATTTTTATTTGGTAGTCGTGATATAGAAACGCTTTTTATCGCTACCTTTAAAAAGCTCAGACATTATAAGTAGCAAGTTTATGTTTATGTATTTATTGAACTTTTTAATAGGATTTATATTTATGTTTCGGGGGCATTGTTTGGGCGTTAAACGGAAGTTTAAATGTATTACAGATTATATTGTATTTTACATCCATGATTTTTGTTCCATTGATACCTATGTGCATAGCAGCATGTATGGGAATGATTGTTGTGGCTGTTTCATCTTATTTTAAGAGGAAAAATGTTATTGCTCTAATCTTTTCATTTGCAATGATAGGCATAATTGGATATATTGCAGTATCAGCTATGAAATCAGGTAATGAAGACAGAATTGAGATTATGCTTTCTAAGAAAATTACAGGACTGTACCCAATATCCGGGTTATTCATGCAGCACACAAATTTTTCCAATGTATATTGGAATGGGATTATTGTGCCTTTTTCAACAGCAGTTTTTATATATTTGTAAAAATTGTTGCGATGAAGTATGGATTGCTTAATACTCTTGCTAAAACAACATCAAGATATTCTGATAACAAAAAATCTTATAATAGAAAATCGATATTTCTTGCCTTGTATAAAAAAGAAATGGGACGCTTTTTAAGCTCGTACATGGCGGTCTTGAATGCAGGCCTTGGTGTAATACTTTTATGTGTTTTTAGTATATTTTTGCTTTTTAATTCTGTAGAACAAATAGGAGAGTCTTCAGGGATAGAAAATATAAATGAATATCTCTCAAATTTTGCTCCATTATTTATTGCATCTATGCTCTCACTCAGTTGCCCGGCAGCTTCAGCGATATCTTTAGAAGGAAAAAACATTTGGATTTTGCAAAGCTCTCCTGTTAAGGTAAAAATGATCTTAAATTCCAAGATAGCTGTAAACCTTACACTTCATTTGATTGGGTATATGATTTCCATATTTGCATTTACGCTAAAACTTGATATGAACTTTATTCAAGTTATTAACCTAATGATTGTTCCTATATGCTATTCGATCTTTATAATAGTGATAGGAATTTCTCTAAATAAAAAGTATCCAAATTATGAGATGGGAAAGCGAGATGATGGTTGTAAAGCAGAGCATGCCTGTTATTGTGTCTGGACTTGTCGGGATAATTGCACTCATTACACCAATTTTTCTTAATTGGTTTTTAAATCTTCCGATAACACCGGTTTTGCAGATAATATCAGTTACTTTACTTGTTATTTCAAGTGAAGTTTATATAAAAAGTTAGCAAGTCAAATTTTTATTTAGTTTAAGGAGGGAAAATTGTATGAAAGTTGGACTGTTAAAAGATGTCTTGGTCTTGATGTTAATAATTGTTGTAATATTTATTATTTGCATATTTCTCCCGGAGAAAATTCCTGTTCATTTTCAATGCAAAAGGAACCCCTGATATGTTTGCTAATAAATATTATCTTCTGTTTGCTACGGTTATTCCGTATTCTGCTTATTGGAAATTTATACGAGGAAGGAAAAAAATAAAAAGGTTAAGTAAATATGTATCCATATTTACAAATAGCATCTGTGATAAGAGCAACTGTTTTTAAGAGGTAAGTATGTACCGAGGCAACAGATGCATCCCATAAGGAGCTTTAGCAGAGGGGAAGAATGTAATCCTGCAACCGTCCAAAAAGCATTAAAAGTTCTTGAGAAACAGGGGTTGATTGTTAGTCGTGGAAGTAAAGAATTTTTTTGTTACTGAAAGTGAGAAGAAAATAATTGAGTTAAGAAATCAGCATTTGAACAGGCTAACAAAAATATTGTTTGAAAAACTATATGTCTTAGGATTTTTCGGATTCTGAGATTATCAAACTATTTGATAGAATAGAAACTAAAAATGAATTATGTGTGAAGAAGATAAAGATACTGATTATTTAGATTATTGATAAAATGTAGGAAACGAATATGGAAGAATCTAAACATCTAATGTTAGAAATGCCAAAGAAACAAAACATTCCTCTTTTCTATAATCTATATAGTAGGTTATTACTTCAGATGCAAGCTGAAATACGCAAGTGTGGCTAAAGAAAGTATTCTTATTCTTCCGTCTTAGAGGACTTCGTATGCCTAAGTGTAGAAGTCCTCCTTTTTGCCTGAAAAACAGTCAGTCAAAAGAAACGGAGGACTTTGAAATGAAAAAGAATATTATCTATATGTAGGCGGGCAAAAAGTCAAAGTCAGTGAGGATATATACAAAGTCTACTGGCGGGAAAGAGAACATGAAAAGTATTTAGAGCAGGTGGACAGAAAAAACCACTTGCTCTTTTTTCGTCCTTGGATTAGGATGGACATTTTGCAGATAATATCATTGATGAAAGTGTTGATGTCGAAAAAGATTGTGGAAACACAGATGAGTGCATAGCGTTGCTACAAAGGGTGAAGGATTAAACAGTATAGAAAAGCCTTGAAATCAAGGGATTCCGACAAATCGTTCTAGTTGTGAATGATTATTGGGATTCCTTTTTTAGACCATTTAACAACAGTTCTGAGCATCGGAAAATAGAGGCTTGTAACTACAAAACTGCTTTTTGTGTTTATGAGACTACAGAACTATTGTTAGGAGCGTTTTTTGAGGTGTAGAGAGTATGGAACTGTTATCTGTGATTTTTTAGTTGAGAATCTATAATGACTAATAAAAGATTGGTCATGACACGCATATCACAAAGAAATAAAAGTATTTTAAATACGAGAATGATAATATTGTATAAATCAATATTGAGAAATGAAAATAGAAATTTTTAGATATATAGGATTTTTCTTCACATCCAAGTTAGTTGACTATAGCTATATCTGATGCTATAATAAAACTGACAGATTTGTCAGTTTTTTATGGAGGCATATATTTTTGGAAAAAGAAACAAGAGAAAGTCAGTCAAATCAGAAAAAGAAATATTAGATGCAGCTAAAAAGAGGCTTTTTAAGGAAAGGTTTTTGCTGATACAGTAATGGAAGATATTATTACTCAAACTTCGCTTTCTCGAGGAGGTGTGTATTACCATTACAAAAATAAAGTGGAAATATTACATGATTTAATGCGAGAAGGCATGGCTTATCGAGTCGATAAGATTAATGAGTTTCTGGCAGAGTATTCAGGAGAGTTAGATGCTAATGTTGTAGCACATATGATTGTCGATAAAGTACTCGATGAAAGTGAACTCATGAGTATATATGCCATTTATCTTCAGGCTAAGAAAACCAATGGAGAACTAAAGGGATTTGTTTCCGATTTTGGTTGAAGAATCCTTAAAGGCTACATATATGGGAGTTAAAGTTGCAAAGGAAGGTGAATGTGAATATCTCACAAATGACTTTTTATATTTTTATAAATACGATTATACTAGGCTGTGAAATCTTAGATGGAGCAAGGGAGAACTTTATAAATAATAGAGAGTTATTTGTAGAAACAATAAAAGCTGTTTATTGATAGCTATGAAAAAGGCAAAATAAGGTGATTTTTAATTAATAGTTAGTATATACTAACCAGAAAGGAGATGTATTAATGAAGATAATGATGAATTTATTTGCTCTGCTGAGATAGTAAGAAACCCAAACAAAATGAAAATTTAATAAAAGAGGTAGAGAGTCTAAATTTGGATGTTCCTGATGAGATTATGCGGCGAATCGAAAGTGATATTGAGCAAAGCGAAAAACCTAAAATCAGTATGGGTGGTTTAAACAAAGCACTTATGAGCGTAGCACCTGAGTATAAGGGTAGGATGCGAATTTCTGTTATTTTTGCTTGTATTGGAGAGGTTTTTAGTTTTCTACTTATTTCTTTAGTGCTTATGCAGCAGGATGGCTTATAAAAATGCAGGGGTAATCCGATCGGTTTTCATACTCTACTGAAATATGCTTTTTTTGGCAATAGGCTCACTGCTCCTTTACTTTATATTTACAGGATTTAGTACAACCATTTCACATAAAACCTCGTTTTTCCATACTTGCAAAACTTAGACAGACTTTATTTGAAAAATTAAAGGTAATTCCAATGGAGTACTTGGTGGATAATCCTGTAGGTAAAAATTAAAGGTAATTATCATGGATCGAGTGGCAGATATGGAAGACTGGGTGCCCATTTGATGCCTGAACTACCTAGCAGGCTTTTTGCATCCTATACTCTGCACAGATTATTTTGTTTTATTTAGATTGGCGCATAGGATTATCAATATTTATCCCGCTACCAATTGTTTCTGTCGGAATGATTACAATGATGTATAAATACCGTAGTAGAATGGCAGTGTGGTTATCAAGTTATGCCAATGTTGCTGATAGAAGTGCGGAGTATGTTCATGGAATTCCTGTAATCAAAGCATTTGCACAAGACAAAGTTTCATATGGAAAAATTTGCAGATGCGGTAAAAATTCTACCATTTTTCAACGATGAAATGGTGGAAGCAAAGTTGGTTTGGCAAAGCATTGATGACCGCAGCATGATGACACCACAGATAGTGAGAGCTTGCCTTTTAGCTTTCTATTTATATGGGAACGGACAAATAGGCATTGAGACATTGCTTTTTATCACTTATTCTGCCAATTGCTATTCTTCCACAGGCTTTTTGCGATTATGATGAGTTTTGAACTTTTTCAGATGGCTTCAATACTTTGGGTATCTATAAAAGAATTGCTCGATATGCCTGGACCAAGAACGTCCTGATGCAGAAAATAAAGTTACTATGGATAGGAGCAAAGGAATAAAATTTGATAATGTAAGTTTTTTTCTTATCATGACGGAACTGAGGTATTGCATAATATTTCTTTTTGAAACAAACCCGGGGAGAAGTGACTGCACTTGTTGGACCTTCAGGTGGAGGAAAATCTACAATTGCAAAAGCTTTTTAGCAGGTTTTTGGGATCAGTCATCGGGTAAAAATTTCGATTGGTAATGTTGATACAAAGAATATTTCATTTTAAGCAGCTTGCTGAAGAGATTTCTTTTCGTTTCACAAGATAACTTTCTCTTTGATGTAAGTATTAGAGATAATATTCGTCTTGGCAAGCCTAATGCAAGCGAAAAATGAATTATTGCGGCAGCAAAAAGCTGCTCATTGTCGATGACTTTATTATGGCTTCCCTAAGGGTATGATACAAAAGCAGGGAAGCAGGGGGAGCAATGTCAGGGTGGTGAAAGGCAGAGAATAACTCTTGCCAGAGCGATTTTTGAAACCTGCTTCAACCATTATTTTGGATGAGGCAACAGCTTATGCCGATCCGGAAAATGAAGCTCTAATACAAGAGGCAATATCGAATCTTGTAAAGGGAAAAATCTTGTGATGATTGCTCATAGGTTAAATACAATCAAGCAGGCACATCAAATAATTCTAATTAATAAAGGTCAAATTCTAGCCAAGGGTAAACATGAAGAACTGATGAAAGAGCCACTATACGCAAGCCTTTGGAAACAATATTTGGGAGAGGAGTAAGACATGGAGTTTATAAAATTATCATTAAAACTGGCAGGACAGTATAAAAATCGTCTTAAGGCAGGAATGATTCTTATTTTTTCTGCAAAATGCTTCAATATTGATTGGATTCTTCGCTCTTTCTTGCATTCTGCTGGATGAGATGAAACTACAGGGGAGCATATTTGGACGATCTTTGGTGTGCTTTTTGCTTCCTTTATTTTTAATTTTTTTGACAGGCTGGGCGAAAAGTGGTCTTAGTGACGGTGTTTTCTTTTGGCATTTTCAAGGACTCACAGACTTGCAGTTGGCGAAAAAACTTAAAAAGGCACCTATGGGATATTTTGCGGAACAAAGCCTATCAAGAATTATGGCGGCATTTACCAATATTATGAAGAGTCTTGAAAATTACTCTGCAATGAGTATCGACTTTGTTGTTTCAGGCATTTCAATATCCTTTTTCCCTGTTGGTTGGAATGTTCGGTGTAAATACTAAAAATTGGATTTTTAACTTTAATTTGCTTAATTCTTATTTGGATTTGCATGTCTTTTTATGATTAATCAAGCAAAAAGAGATTGCACGTGAACATGCAGCTACTAAAAGGTCGGTGATGCGTTAGTTGACAGCATTAGCGGGATTCCTGTGCTTCGCAGTTTTTCCGTTTGCAGATGAAGGTGTTGTTGAAGAAATTCATTCTAAATTGAATAATGCTTTTGAGGAGCTTAGACTTTCTCAAGTGCATTTTGAAATAGTCTTTATTATTTATGCAAGAATTTTTCTACTGTTATTAATCTTTCGAGTCTGCTTGTTGACATTATTTTCTTGTTATCTTTATACGAAAGGAGAAGTTTTATTACCACAAGCACTTACTGTTTCAGCGGCCGGCTTTATGATTTTTCGGAGGTTTAAAACAACTTGAGAATGCAGCAGTTCTTATGGTTAAGAATCCTGCTAATATGCGATATTTGGAGGATGTTTTAGATATTCCTGAAAATAAGTGAGGGACTTTAGAAGTTATGGAAAAATCAGGATATAGTCTTTGATAAGGTGAGCTTTAGCTATGACAAAAGGTAATCCTGTCTTAAAGGACCTTTCATTTACTATTCCACAAGGGTCAAAGACAGCTATCGTAGGGACCAGTCAGGCTCCGGAAAAACGACAATAATCAATTTGTTCTCTCGTTTTTATGATGTTGGTAGTGGAATAATAAAATTTGGAAATAAGGATATAAGAGATTATAAAGTTGAAAGTCTACTTAAAAATCTTTCGCTTGTTTTTCAAAAATGTTTATCTTTTTCAAGATACCATAGAGAATAATATTCGCTTTGCGAATCCTAAAGGCAAGTCATGAAGAAGTGGTGGAAGCTGCAAAAAGGGCTCGATGTCATAATTTTATTATGGAACTTCCTGATGGCTATAACACCATGGTAGGTGAGGGCGGAAGCTCTCTTTCCGGTGGTGAAAAACAACGAATATCCATTGCTAGAGCACTACTTAAAAATGCACCTATTATTCTTTTGGATGAAGCAACCAGTTCCGTTGATCCTGAAAATGAATATGAGATTTTGGCAGCAATTGAGGAATTGTCCAAAGGACATACTGTAATTTCCATAGCACATAGGCTTTCAACCGTGAGAAAAAGCCGATCAGATTCTGGTGCTTGACGACGGTAAATTGGTTCAAGAAGGTAAACATAGTGATTTGATAAATAGAGAAGGGATTTATTCGGCATTTATCAAGGCAAGAGAACGTGCTGCTAATTGGACATTGTAAAAAGAAAGAAGTTTGATAGGATAATATATTATAGAAAAAATAAGTTAAAATGAAAGATTTGATTACTATAGGTATATTTGCAGTGATTTATTTTGTAGTAATGTTTGGAGTGTGGGAATGATTCCAATTCTATTTTTAGTATATCCGATACTCCTTGGTATTGTCATAGGAACAATCATCATGCTGTTTATGGCAAAAAGTAAAAATCTTTGGGACTATTTGTCTTAGGAATACTTTCTCCCCTATTGATGTTTGCCATCAGTTGAGTCCTTGGCAAACAAGTCCGGATGCTCACATAGTCATTCAAATCAATATACGGAAATTTGAAATAGAGCTTTTGAGCAAGAAATATAAGTACCTCAAGCATGAAGGATTAGAGCAAGTATACAATGCCTTGATAGCAAATATAAGCGTAGCTATAAATCTATGTACAAACAGATAACAGTAGAGAATTCTGTAATGATAGAAAGCAAAAAGAAGATTTGGCAGTGAAGGAGAGATGTACAAATTATCTTAAAGATACAGTACAAGAACAAATAATATAGTAAGAAAAAAATATTAAATTTTAAAATGTCAAACGAAATGGTTAAAAATTATTTTAGCAAGGATGATTAAAAATATTATCATATGGCTTTCTTGTAACATATGTCTTGACAACTAAGAGAAATTGACGGAAAGTAGCACTTGACATTAAAAAGACTTTATGAGTATAATCACTAATTGTGTAATTGCAGATTGATGCTTGCCAATGCCCCGGAGAGCATTTTTCTATATAGATTAAATAAATAGCACTAACTGTTATAGTTAATGGAGGAAAAACATGAGTACATTTATGGCTAATCCTGATAAAATCGACAGACAATGGTATGTAGTTGATGCTAAAGGGAGTTACATTAGGACGTCTTGCTTCAGAAGTTGCAAGTGTTTTAAGAGGTAAGAACAAACGGTATTTACACCGCACGTTGATTGTGGAGATTATGTAGTAGTAGTAAACGCTGACAAAGTTAAAGTTACAGGTAAGAAATTAGATCAAAAATCTATTACAACCATTCAGAGTATGTTGGTGGTATGAGAGAAACGACACTTAGAGAGCTTTTTAGCTAAAAAAAGCCTGAAAGAGTAGTTGAGTTGGCAGTTAAGGGAATGCTTCCAAAAGGACCTTTAGGAAGAAAGATGTATACAAAGTTACATGTATATGCAGGACCAAATCACGAGCAACAAGCTCAAAAACCAGTAGCAATGGAAATCAAAAGGCTAATATAGTCTGAAAAAGGAGATAATAGAATGGCTAACGATAAATTTTACGGAACAGGTAGAAGAAAAATCTATCGCGAGAGTATATTTAACACCTGGTACAGGAAAGATAACAATAAATAAAAGAGATATAGATAACTATTTTTGGACTTGAGACACTTAAAGTTGTTGTTCGTCAACCACTAGTAGCTACAGAAACATTAAGCAAGTTTGATGTACTTGTAAATGTTCATGGCGGTGGATTTACAGGACAAGCCGGTGCAATTAGACATGGTATTTCAAGAGCATTATTACATGCTGATTCAGAATATAGACCAACTCTAAAAGAAAGCCGGATTCTTAACAAGAGATCCAAGAATGAAAGAGCGTAAGAAATACGGTCTTAAATCTGCTCGTAGAGCACCTCAGTTCTCTAAGAGATAGTTTTATATGAGAAATTAAACCCCATAAAAATTAAGTCAAGCCTTGATTTTTATGGGGGTTTTTGTTGATCTATATTTCTATGATTGTCGTAAACAGCCTATCTCTATATAAGAGTATGATGGATATTTTAAATAGTGGGCTTATGAGAGAATAGAAATAAATTTATGGTAGAATCTGTATAAAAATACCTTTGTTTATTGTATTTTATCCTAAAAAGATATATATTTAAAAGAAATTAAAGGGATAAATATATCTGATTACTCTAATCTAAAGAAAAAAATTTATAATAAAATACTGAGTTCAATAGCAATTACTTATAGATATATAGGTGAGCATTATATTTAAAAATAAAAAAATCAAGTGTACAAAAATATAGCAATATGACTCAAAAATAATCTAAATAGTTCTTGATAAAATTTATAGAAAAAGTATATTTAAAAAAATATTAAAGAGGGGTTATGTAAATGCAAAAGAAAGGGTAATAGTCTTTTTAGAAACTAAGAGAAAGAATAGAATACTTATAAAAACAGTATTTTTCATTCCAGTAAAAGCAACGAGAACAGCGATAGCAAATGAATTATCACTTACCTTACCGACAATTACTACCAGTATTAATGAATTATTGGAAGAAGGTATTTTTAGAGGAAAAATATATAGCAGATGAAGATTTGACAAATAGCATGGGGGCGGAGGCCTACAGCCATAGTATTTAGAGATAAGGCGGCTTGTATAATAGGGTAGAGCTTGGACCTATTCTACTATAGCCGTACTTATGGATATTGGTGGAAACATATTAAGTAGAGTAGTAGAAGAAAAGGCGAATGAAAATTATGAAAAATGTTGGAAAAATTAGAAAAGCAAGTAGAAGTTTTGAAAGAGAAGGCAGGAAATATAAAGCTATTAGGGTGTCAGTATAGGGTTTGCCGGTTTTATTGATGGTGAAAATGGTATTATAAGAAATAATTTAAGAAAAAGCCTGGGTGGGGAAAAACTGGCTAAGGATTTAGAGCAACTGGTAAATTTAAAGGTTATTATAGATAATAATGTCAGGCTTAGAGCTGTAGGTTATGAAATGCAATTAAAAGATATTTACCCCTGAAGCTTTTTGCCTATCTTTTTATATCTAAAGGGGTAGCTTGCCCTATTATGTTAAGAGATGAAGGTATGAGTTCTTATAGTGCAGGTGAACTGGGACAAATGGTTGTTTGTATTGATGAAATCAGTTCTTGCAAAACATTAGATGATTTAGGAAGTGAGACTGGCTATATTTGAAGCTTGTCAAGAAGACTTATTAAAAGGCAAGTTGATAAGATTAAAAGCTATACTTGAAGATAAAGGAAGTTTTGATATAGATGATATTTTAACTTTACAAGAAGAAAAAAAGAGGAAATTTTAAGCATAATAGATAAGGCTTTGAAATATCTGGGTTTATCTCTTTACTAATGTAATTAATTTAATAAATCCGGTTTTCGTTGTTGTTGATGCCTATATAATGTCCTGTATAGATAATAGAAGGAAATTATTAGAATATATTAAACAGCATTTATACGGTTTATATGAGGGAGAATTAGCTATAAAATTTGTTGATTTTGATGAAAGTTTAGGTGCAAAAAGGCGCGGCTTATTATGGAATAAAAAGACTATTTATAGAAGTGTAGGGGAATTATGACCATCAGCTATGTCGGTGGTTTATTTTTATTGTTATTATAGGGCAAAAACAAGCACTGAATAATCAGTGCCCTGTGAGTTAGGATTTTTCAATTTATATATAGGAGTTGTAACTTCCTTATGATGTAGTTATTATATCATAGTTATTAAAAAGGCTTGAATAATCTTTGAATGAATTATGAAAACTTTCTTAATCTTAGAAGTTTAATTCCACACTACGCGAATAAAATAAGTTGAATTATTATATTAGTATACTATATATATTTAATATGCAAAAATGCTATGCATTACAATAATAAAAGTTTTTAAATAAGTGTATTTATGTAGTATAATATATAAAAACATAGTATAGGGGGAAATATGGAGATTTCACTACGGGGAGGACAGAGGTATGAGGATGGTTATCAAAAAGTATTGAGAGATAATAAAAATTTTAGAAAAATACTGGAGGGTCAAAAGAAAATATCATGATAGCTTAGGCTGGTTAAATCCTATAAAATGGGCTAATGAAGAATTAGTGGAAGAAATAAAAAGATATATAAAAGAAATAAAAGAAAATGCAGATGTTTTCATTCTCATAGGTGTAGGTGGTTCAAATAATACAGCTAGAGCCATGATTAAAGCTTTTGGGAGAAGATACCGGCGTGGAAATAATATATGCCGGAAAACAATTTATCAGCTTACGAGATTAAATAAAATACTAAAAAGAATTGAGAATAAGTCCATATATATAAAATTGTATAGCTAAAAATTTTTGAAACATTAGAGCCGGGCATAGGGTTTAGAATATTTAGAGAGTTTTTAAAGAATAAGTATAAAGAAGTTTATAATAAGAGAATAATAACAATCGGAACTAAGGGAAGTTTATTAGAAAAATATCAAATACTGAAAGATATAGATTTCTTGAGTTTCCAAATGATGTAGGTGGAAGGTATACTGCTTTTACTAGTGTCAGTTTATTAGCCATGGCAGTAGCAGGACTTGATATAAATTCCTTTGTAGAAGGTGCTGTCAGTATGAGTGAGGAATTATATAATTTTTGAGATAGATAATATAGCATATAGGTATGCCTGTCTTAGAAATACTTACTATAAAAAATGCCTATAGGTTAGAGCTATTAGCTTCTTTTGAAAACAAGATTTGAATATTTTTATAAATGGTGGATACAATTATTTGCTGAAAGTGAAGGTAAGGATAATAAAGGTTTATTTCCCATAGCAGCTTTATACTCAGAAGAGTTACATTCATTGGGTCAATTTGTTCAGGAAGGCAATCCTATAATTTTTGAAACTTTTTGTCTGTAAAAACGATGAGAATACTTATATAATTCCCCAAAGTAGTATAAATGATAAGTTTTCATATATAGAAAATAAGGCTTTAAAAGATATAAATGAAAAAAAGTATTTCGAGCTACTATAGAAGCACATAGTAATAGATTACCATGTATTCTTTTTGAAATAGAACATTTCGATGAATATAACTTAGGAGCTCTTATGTACTTTTTATGTTTTCTTGTTATATATCAGGAGAAATATTCGGCATAAATCCTTTTCGACCAAAGGGGCGTAGAAGAATATAAAAATGTGCATTTAAAAAGCCTTGGTAAGGTATAGATATTAAAAAAATTTCATACTGTACAAAACTAAAAATGTGCTTAAATAAAATTAGAAGCTTTTAGTTTTTGAATATTATTAAAAAGTTTTAATTAATATAAACGAATATGGGAAGACTATGAAAGAAAATATAATAATTATACATGGTGGTGGACCTAGTGCAGTATTAAATTCTTCTTTGTATGGACTTATAGATGAAGCGAAAAAGTGGAAAGATAGATAAAATATATGCTGCTAAAAATGGAACAGGTGGTTTGCTTTAGAGAAGAAATATTAGATTTAACTGATATTAGTGATGAAAAGCTGGAGCTATTATTACAAACCCCGGTTCTGCTATAGGAACATCAAGAGATGATATTAAAGAAAATGACTATGAAAAATGCTGAGAATCTTAGAGAAAAATAATATAAGATACGCTTTTTCAACGGTGGAAACGAGTACTATGGATACCTGTGGAAAGCTATATAAAATGGCTTTAAAAAGGACATAGTTTAAAAGTTATGGGTATACCTGAAAAACTATGGATAATGATATAGCAGTTACCTCACATAGTCCGGGTTTTTGGTAGTGTAGCCTTATATATGGCACAGAGTATAAAAGGAAATTTGTTTTGATGTAAAAAGTTTAGCAATACATGTGGTTGTAGTTGAAGCCTTAGGTAGAAATGCAGGTTGGACGACGGCAGCATCGGCTCTCGCAAAGGATGAGGATGGTTTAGGGCCTGACTTGATATATTTACCGGAGGTAGCCTTTGATGAGGATAAATTTTTAGCTGATGTATGTCTGAGACAGGTATAGTAGTTGTTGCCAGTGAGGGTTTAAAGGATAAGGAAGGAGAGCCTATAGTAAAACCTATATTTACGGTAGGTAGAGCTACTTATTTTTGGTGATGTAAGTGCATATCTTGCTAATTTAATAATACAAAAGATTAGGTTATAAAGCTAGAGCTGAAAAACCCGGTATATTGGCAAGAGCTTCTATGGAAATACAAAGCTCGGTCGATAGGAGTGAGGCTATATTAGTAGGTAGAAAAGCACTGGAGGCTATATTAGAGGGTGAAAGCGGAAAAATGGTAGCTTTAAAACGAAAAAAGGTAAAAGCTATGAAGTTGAAACTTTTTGGTGGATATAGATGAGGTAATGATGTTTGAACACACCTTGCCCTGAGGAATATATAAATGAAGAAGGTAATGGTGTAACAAAAGAATTTATAGATTGGTGTAAACCGTTACTTGGTAGAAAAACTAAAGAAAAATGATTTCATTTAATTAAGGGGATAAAAGATGTTAGTTCCATTAAGAGCAATTTTAGAAGCGGCAGACAGGGGAGTTTATGCTCAGGGTGCATTCAATGTAAATGCCGTTTGTCAAGCAAAAAGCAGTTATAGACATACATAGTACCTTTAGAAGTCCGGCTATTATACAAGGTGCAGATCTTGCAAAACGGCTTTATGGGTGGAAGAAAAGATTTCTTAAATGCTACTCTTGAAGATAAAAAGATAGGAGCTAAGAATATAGCTAATGCAGTGAGAAAATATGGTGAAAGTGCAAGAATACCTATAGCTCTTCATCTGGATCATGGTAGAGATTTTGAATCCTGTAAGGCGGCTATAGAGGGTGGCTATACCAGTGTAATGATAGACGGAAGTTCCTTACCTTTCAAGGAGAATATAGAGCTTACCAGAGAGGTAGTAAAATATGCACATGAAAGAGGAGTAAGTGTTGAAGGTGAGTTAGGAGTATTGGCAGGTGTGGAGGATCATGTATTTGCTTCCAACAGTACATATACCAACCCTTTAGATGCTGTGGAATTTTTTAATAAAACAGGAGTAGATGCTCTTGCTATAAGTTATGGAACTATGCATGGTGCTAATAAAGGTAAAGATACAGTTATAAGAAAAGAGATAGCTATAGCTATAAAAAGAATGTATGTTGCACAGTGGTATAGATGGATTTTTGGTTAGTCATGGTTCTTCAACAGTTCCACGCTATATAGTAGATGAAATAAATGCTTTGGGTGGAGAAATATCTAATGCACATGGTATTTCAATAGCTCAACTTATAGAAGTTTCAAAAATGTGGTATAAATAAGATTAATGTAGATACAGATATTAGACTTGCAGTTACAAGAAGCCTAAAAGAGTTATTTTTGAAAGATAAAAAGTTGCAAACAAGTTCAAGTGTAGGTGCCATATATGAATTATTAGAGAAGAATAGAGCTGTATTTGATCCTAGAGCTTTTATCACACCTATTATGGATACGGTTATGTATGGAAATGTAGTCGATGATGATGTAAGACGTATTTGTGATTGCATAGAAGCAGGGGTTAAAGAAGTTATGGGTACACTTATAGTAGAATTCGGCAGCTTTGGAAAAATGGATAAGGTAGAAAGAATCACCCTTGAGTGAAATGGCTGACAGATATAAAAGGAAAGGAATATAGGAACTTAAATGAAACATATATATCTAAATTTAAAAAGATTTGATGTTAGCCCTGATTTCAGTGGAATTAATAGATTGGCTGATATTAATAGTTGGGCAGGACATATAACAGTTCTACAAAAGATACTTTAGCTAAGTATGATAAAGATAGGGTGGGAATTTGCAATGTATTTTCGGACTTCATATATTAAATGCCGTTAAAGCAAATAAAGACAATAGCCCTATAAAGATAGGGGTGTCAAAAGTATATATAGACAGATACAGGTGAAGGTGGTAATTTTGGTGCTTTTACAAGTAATAGATGTGCTTCCTCTATGAAGATGGCAGGTTGTGAAACCGTACTTATAGGACATTGTGAAGAAAAAGAAATGATAAGGCGGGAATTTTTAGATAAGGCGAGGGATTAAAGATAATATTGCAATAAATACAATTTTTAAATATGCAAATAAAGGAAGCTATAAATAGAAATCTTAGCGTCGTATATTGTATAGGAGAAAAAGTGAAGAACAAGAGAAGTGGGAAGAGGTATTGGGAGAGCAGTTGAAATAGGCTTTAATGAGTAGATAAATCAAAAAGTAGTAATAGCTTATGAGCCTATCTGGTCTATAGGGCCCGGAAAAGTTCCGGCAGATAAAAGAGTATATAACTAAAATAGCAAAAATTCGTCAAAGAGAAAACAGGTGGTATAGATGTTGTATATGGTGGAGGATTAAAGGCGGATAATGCAAAAATGTTGGCATCTATAGACGAGATAGATGGCGGGCTTATAAACTCTAACAAGATTTAGTGGAGATATTGGATATTATCCGGACGAGTATTTAGAGATAATAGATTTATACTTGAATTAAGTTGAAAGAAAGAGGTCAGATTAATGAAATTAGATTTTGAATATGGTCATGGACTTATGAGTGCCAACCTGCCTGATAATCACAGATGTATTTATACCGGTGAAACAGTAAAGGATCCTATTTGTATAGAAGAAAAAGACTTAGAAAAAGCATATTTGGACAGTATTAATAATCCTATAGGAATGGAATCGCTATCTAAACTTGCAGGAAGTAAGGTAGTTTTTTTATAGTTCGAGATAGAGTAAAAGGGTGGAGAACAGGCTACCAGTCATAGAAAGATGAGTATAAAAATTATATTGAGAATTTTATATGAGGCAGGAGTGCAAAAAGATATACTTTATTATTTCTAATGGTTTACATCCAAGAAGTAAGGAAAGTGAAGCTAGAGCTATTTTTGGAGATGAATTGTTTAATGAATTTTGGCCTAGTGAGCAAATAATAAGTCATGATAGTGAAGATAAGGAGAATATGGTTTATCTAGGAAAAAAACCGCTAAGTGGAGATCCTGTTTCTGTAAATAAATATGTTTTTGATTGTGATATACCTATACTTATGGGACATGTACAGAGGTAATCCTTATGGTGGCTATTCAGGTGGTTATAAACATAGTGCTACAGGTATAACCATTGGAGATGTATAGCCGAGTCATCATGTACCTAAAGGTTATGCACAGGTCAGACTTTACACCTGTAAATGGTGGCAGTCTTATGAGAACTAAGTTTGATGAAATAAGTATGCATATAGAAGAGAAGATGGGTCATCCGTTCTTTTTGTTGTGATGCTGTACTTGATACTTATTCCAGACAGATTGCAATTTTTAGTGGATATGCGGCAAAAATGCAGGCACTTAGTTGGAAAGTGGCAGATAAGAGAACTTATGTACATTGGGCAAAGAAAAAATATGATGTATTAGTATTTGGTATGCCTGTACAGTTTCATTATGGCGATGGAATGGGAACAAATCTATCATGATGATGCAAGCCCTTAGATGCACAGGGTTCTTAGATTTAAAAGAATAATAGGCGATAAATGTGTAATTATTTGTTCTTCTATTTGCGATGGTTATTTTCATGATGAAACTTGGCCATATTTAAAAAGAATTATATAATGATTTCCAAAAGATTATATGAATACCTTGCCTGATATGAACAGATTAGGCGAATATTATGCAACAAACGAAGAATATATAAGGAAATATAGATTTGCAAATGCCTTTCATCCATTCCATGGCTTTTCTATGATGTCTTGTGGACATATAGCTGAGATGAATACTAGTGCTATATATATAGTTGGTGCCAGATGTCCGGGTTTTGCAAGAGGTATGGGACTTAAAACAAGAGCTAGCTTTGAAGAAGCATTGGAAGATGCTAAAAAGAAATTTGTAGGCGAGAACCCAAATATTTTAGCTCTTCCTTTAACGTTCAAGAGAGCGGCAGTTCACTTATGTATGGAAAAATCCAAAGGATGATTGTATGGATGCTTACGGTCATACACCTTGCTGTGACTAATATGTTGGTATATATAATTTGTTTTATTGCTTCGCTTATAGGCTCTATATGTGGTATAGGAGGCGGGATAATAATAAAGCCCGCTCTGGATGCCCTAGGTCTATATAGTGTAAATATTGTTAGTTTTTTATCAGCCTGTACAGTTCTTACTATGACAGCTTATTCTGTAATAAGCTTGAAAATAAGTGGTGAGAGAAGTATAGATAACAAAAGACACTACCCTTAGCTTTGGGTGCGGCTTTTTGGTGGAATGTTAGGAAATGGGGATTTGTTTTTATATCAAGTTTTACCCTAAATAAGGGAAGGGTTGGTGCTATTCAAGCTTTCTTTTATTTTAATGACTTTGTTGCCTTTATTATATGTAATATATAAAGAAAAATAAAAACAAAAATATAAATAGTAGTCTTGCATGTGCTTTAGTAGGTTTCTTGCTGGGTTTAGTTTCAGCATTTTAGGCATAGGTGGTGGAGCAACTTATCTGGTATTACTCATTTATTTATTTTCTATGTCTACAAAGGTAGCAGTTGAAAATTCGCTATATGTTATTTTTGTATCTCAGGTGTTTTCTATATTATATGCTTATATAAAGTGGTTCTATACCTAAGTTTGAAATATTTATTTTGTTATTTTATGATATTCGGAGGTATAAGTGGAGGTATAATGGGTAGAATATTAAAGAAGAAACTAACAGATAAGATGGTAGAAAAGTTATTTATAATTTTTATGATAATAATATTAGTTATAAATATTTTCATATATATAAATTTATATTTTAATAGTTTTTATGAAGGGGGATAGTATGCAACATAGATATTATTCATACAATAAGGAAGAACTTCTTACAAATCCGAAAAATTAACTTATTTTGTGTAGAAGATAATGAAGCCGCTTTCTTAAAAATGGCAAATGAAATGTATGCAGAAATAGAAGAAAATAATAAACTGGGCAAAAATACAGTTATGATTTGTCCGGTAGGTCGGTAGGTCAGTATAAGTATTTTGTAGATATGGTAAATGAAAAAGAAATTATCTCTAAAAAGGTATGGTTCATTAATATGGATGAATACCTGGATGATAATAAAGCGTGGATAGATATAAATCATCCTCTTAGTTTTAGAGGATTTATGGAAAGAAATGTATATATATAAGGGAAGAATTACTTATGCCAAAAGAACAAAGAGTTTTTCCTGATCCTGAGAATATAGAATATATACCAAATTTAATCAAAAGAGCTTGGAGGAGTAGATATTTGTTTTGGAGGAATAGGTATAAATGGACATGTTGCTTTTAATGAAGCAAATAAAAACTTATCAAATGAAGAATTTTTAAGCCAAAAACCAGAATATTAGAAGTATCAACTGAAACCAGAGCGGCAAATGCCACAGGCGACTTTAATGGTGCCTTTGAGATATGCCGAAATATTGTGTTACTATAGGTATAAAATGAGATAAACTCAGCATAAGATTGGCTTTGTTTCAGGAATTGGCATAGAGCCGTAGTCAGAAGAGCGGCTCATGGGGAGAAAAGTTCAGATTTTTCCGGTTAGTCTATTGCAAGGCCATAAAGATATAAGCCTAAGCTTTACAGAATTTGTTGCTGATTTAGATTAAGATAAATGGAAGAAAAATTAAATAAGTTTCAGTAAAAATCGCTTATAGAGTGTTTATAAAACAAAAGATTAAACAGTTTAAAATACTCTTTAAGCGATTTTTGGGTATAATACACCTTGCTTTTTATCTATAAATGTTATAATACCAATATAACAATTATCACATTATTATGATAAGAAAATATAAAAAGTAGGTGTAAAATGGATATATATATAGATTTTTAATAGTGATGAAGCTTTTTATGTACAGTTATGTAATCAAATTATACTTGCTATTGCGACAGATAGGATAAAAGAAGGAGATTCTCTACCTTCCGTTAGACAATTAGCTGATGAAATAGGTATCAATATGCATACGGTTAATAAAAGCTTATGCTATTTTAAAACAAGAAGGTTTTTCTTAAATTGGATAGAAGAAGAGGAGCAATAATATCTATTGATGTAGATAAATTAAGAGTTTTAAATCAAATGAAAAAGAGCTTTCTGTAGTTGTTGCAAGATGTATATGTAATGGAATTAACAGACAAGAAGCACATGACTTGATAGATGAACTGTATGATAATTTTAATATCAGATAGTATAGAGGAGAAACATGGAAATTAAATATACTAAAAAGTGCAATATTAGCCCTAAATTTGGCAAAAGTCGACTGCCGTTAACTTAGGACACGATTTTATAGGAACAGAACATATACTTTTAGGTTTAGTTAAAGAAAAGAGGGTTTGGCAGGAAAAACTTTTTAGAAGAAAATGCTATATCAGAAGAAGAATTAATATCTTTAATAAATCAACTTATATCTTCCCGGCGATAATATGGTAGAAACTATTAATAAAGATATAGAGTATTCACCTAGAAGTATCAATCTTTTTGAGAGAAGCTTATAAAGAAAGCCTAAAATTTAAGTCTTTTGAAGTAGGAACAGAACATATATTGATTTCTATTTTACAAAAATAATGACAATATAGCTAATCAATTACTTAGAAGTATGGGGATAAACCTACAAAAATTATATGTAAGTATGATAGCTGGCTATGGGAGAAGAAGCAAGTAAAATAGTCTTAGAAAGTAGAAATCTCTGAACAAGATGAGAATAAAAAAGTATAAATCTGACAGAGATTTTTAGATAAATACTCTAGAGATTTAACTAAAAATGGCAAGAAAAGGTAGTTTAGACAATGTTATAGGCAGAGAAAAACGAATTATCAAGACTTATGCAAATACTTAGTCGGAGAACTAAAAATAATCCTTGTCTTATAGGTGAACCGGGTGTTGGTAAGACAGCCATAGTAGAAGGTTTAGCATTAAAAATAGCTATGGAAGAAGTACCCAAAAAGTTTACTGGATAAAAAGAGTTGTAAGTTTGGATCTTGCGGCTATGATAGCAGGTTCAAAGTATAGAGGTGAGTTTGAAGAACGTATAAAAGAGTTATAGCTGAGCTTATAAATTCAGGAAATGTGTTATTATTCATAGATGAAATACATACTATTATAGGTGCAGGCGGTGCAGAAGGAGCAGTTGATGCTTCCAATATATTAAAAACCATCGCTTGCAAGAGGCGAAATACAGTTAATCGGTGCTACAACTATAGAAGAATATAGGAAAAATATATAGAAAAAGATGCGGCCTTAGAACGAAGATTTCAAGCCATAATGGTTGAAGAGCCTAGCGAAGAAGAATGTATTGAAATATTAAGAGGACTAAGAGCTGCCTATGAAATACATCATGGGTTAAAAATAACAGATGAAGCATTAAAAACGGCAGTAGCTCTTTTCTACCAGATATATTTCAGACAGATTTTTTTACCTGATAAAGCTATAGATTTAATAGATGAAACAGCTTCCAGACTTAGATTAAAAAGTTTTTAAAGAGCCTGATGAATTAAAACAAATACAGGAAGATATAGATAGGTTAGAAGAAAAAGAATTAGCTATAAGGGCAGAAGATTATACTAAAGCCGGAGAAATAAAGAGACAAGAAAAAGAGGAAAAATTCGAAAAAGTAAGAGAAAAATGGCTTAAAGAGAAAGAAAATAATAATTTAAAAAGTAGAAGAAGATGATATAGCCGATACGGTAGCTATATGGACAAAAATACGGTAAAAGCGTTTAACAGGTTTAGAAAAGTGAAAAACTTATGAAACTGGAAGATACTTTGCATGAAAGTGTAATAGGTCAGGATGAAGCTATAAATGCTGTAGCAAAGGCTATTAGGGCGTGGTAGAGTGGGGCTAAAAAGATCCTAAAAAGACCCTATAGGTTCTTTCCTATTTCTTGGACCCTACAGGTGTAGGTAAAAACACAAATATGTAAAGCCCTTGCACTTGCTGTTTTTCGGTACGGAAAATGCACTTATTAGAGTTGATATGAGCGAATATATGGAAAGGCACACAGTATCTAAAGCTTATAGGTTCTCCTCCGGGGTATGTAGGATATGAAGAAGGAGGGCAACTAGTGAGAAAAATCAGAAGAAATCCATATTCTATCATTCTTTTTGATGAGATAGAAAAAGCACACTCTGATGTATTTAATATATTACTGCAAGTGTTAGATGATGGGCATATAACCGATTCACAAGGACGAAAGGTTAATTTTCAAAAATACTATTATTATCATGACCAGCAATGCTTGAGCTATGAATATAATAGAACCTAAACAACTGGGTTTTGCCTCTAATATTGATGAAAAAGAGAATATAATGATATGAAATCTAAGGTTTTTGAAGAACTCAAACAAATGTTCAAACCTGAGTTTTTAAATAGAATAGATGAAACCATAGTTTTCCATCAATTAAGCAAAGAAAATATGAAAGATATATTAGATATTCTTTTAAAAGAGCTTAGTAAACGTCTAAATGAACAGATGAATATAAGCTTAGAACTTAGTGCTAGAGTTAAAGATTATATAATAGATAAGTCTTATGATAAAAATACGGTGCAAGACCTCTTAAAAAGGACTATACAAAATTTACTCGAAGATAAGCTTGCAGAATATATATTAGATGATAAAATAAAATCAGGTGAAGATGTTTTTGTTGACTTAAAAAGATGATGTAAATAAAGAATTGATATTCACCTATAAGTAATTGGTAAATATATAAACTAGGAGGTTTAAAAATGTCGCTTACAAATGAAATTATTTTTTGTAGAAAATGGAAAGCTCAATTTTGGAGATTATATTTTTAGAGGAAAAATCAAAAAGAGGACTTTGCATTTAATGGAGATTTGTACAAGGTAAAGACATTTAAGGGGATAACAAAGTTGGAAAGAAATGGTTTATTCGCTTATGAATCTGAGCCGGGTAGCAAGGTAAGAGAATTTCAAACAACAATTAATGGACTTAGTTTTATAGTAGAAAGCTATGAAGATTTACAAATAACTCTTGGAGTTGAAGAAGAAAAAGAATATGAGGTTTTCGTAGATGGTAAGGAAATAGGAACTATGAAAAACAAATATATCAGGTAAATTGGTTTTATCTGTAGAATTTGAAGATAAGAGTAGTGCAAAAGGTAGAGATTATCAGGAAGTAAGAAGATAGATGGCAAAAGAAAAACTTTATTTTTCTGTAAAGAATGTGGTTGTGAGTCTCCTAGATGGTATGGGCAATGTCCGCTTGTAAAGAATGGAATACTATAGTTGAGGCATCAAGCTCTATGACCAAGATAATGAAAAGTGTAAGTTCATCTGCCGGAAGCGGTACTTTTTCAAATCTTATAGCTATTAAGCCTTCATATATATCCGATGTAAGCTTAGATGAGTCGGATAGATATGAAAACAGAGCTTAAAAAGAGTTTGACAGAGTTTTAGGTGGAGGTATAGTTGCAGGTTCTTTAGTCTTAATTGGTGGCGATCCCGGTATAGGAAAGTCTACAATATTATTACAAATGTGTATAAATCTTGCAAAATCAAATCTAAAGGTTTTATATATCTCCGGAGAAGAGAGTTTAAAACAGATAAAACTAGAGCTACCAGACTTGGAGATATAGAGGTGAGTTAAAGTTTTTGTGCGAAACTAATTTAGATACAATCTCTATAGTGATAGAAAATGAAAGCCCTGATGTGGTGATTATAGATTCAATACAGACTATGTTTAAAGAGGAAATAGCAGCGGTCCAGGTAGTGTATCACAAGTAAGAGGTACTATATGTTCTTATGAATATAGCTAAAAGAATAATATAGCTATATTTATAGTAGGCCATGTTACAAAAGAAGGACAGGTTGCAGGGCCTAGAGTCCTTGAACATATGGTCGATACAGTTCTATATTTTGAAGGAGAAAGGCAGATAAGTTACAGAATACTTAGAGCAGTTAAAAATCGTTTTGGCTCGACTAATGAAATAGGTGTTTTTGAGATGCAACAAGCAGGTCTGGTAGAAGTTAAAAATCCTTCGGAGTATATGTTAAGCGGTAGACCAAAAGCGGCTTCAGGAACAAGTGTAGCTTGTCTTATGGAAGGTTCAAGACCTATCTTAGTAGAAGTTCAGGCCTTAGTAACAAAAACGTCATTCGGTATGCCAAGACGTACGGCGGCAGGTGCGGATTTTAATAGGCTAAACCTGTTACTTGCAGTTATAGAAAAACGTTGTAGATATAATATGTCTGCCTATGATGCTTATATAAATATTGCAGGTGGTATGAAACTGAATGAACCGGCTCTGGACTTATCCATAGTATTGTCTCTTTATAGCTAGTTTAAAGGATAAGAGCATAGATGATAAAATAGTCGTCTTTGGTGAAGTGGGTTTGCTGGGTGAGGTAAGGGCTGTAAGTATGCCTGAATATAGAATAAAAAGAAGCTAAAAATTAGGGCTTTGAAATTTGTATCCTACCTAAGATAAATTTAGATAAGTTAAACTATAAAGGTAGTATGCAATTAATAGGAGTTAGCAATATAAGGGAGGCTTTGGAATATTTGAATTAAAATGTTAGAATATAAAGATGTATTAAATATCGGCTACTACGAATACGGAGAGCTTTTAGCGGTAGTTTGGGTAGGCTTAGATATAGAATAGCTAGAACCATCAAAAATTATAGGTGGATACCTATAGAAAAAGAGAAGAACATTGTTTAAGACTTTTTGTGGTTTGGTGATAATTCTTTTGATAGAACTTGTGAAGATGATATAGAAGTAAAAAGATTTTTGAGTATTCTTCACAAGGATTAAAAAGATATAGTGGATTATATTAATAAAAATTAAATTTGTCTCAAATAAGCTTTGACATAAGTCTATAAAAAATATAATAACTGAAATCAAAGATAGAAAGTATCTGTAGGAACATTTTGTATATGAGGAGAGGTGATTTGTGATGAAGGAAGTTAAGATTAAACTTCGTCTGTGCAAGATGCCAAAGATTTTGTAAATTTAGCGGTAGATGTGATTTCGATATAGACTTGTATTATGGACACATGATGATAGATGGAAAATCACTTATAGGCGTTTTAAGTATGGATCTTACAAGAATTTTAGTAGTAAAAATTTGAAGGTGAAAATACTGAATTTGAAGATTTTTAAAAAAATCATGTAGGTATTGCTAAAAACAGCAGCATAGAATTTAGACAAGAGAGTGAAACTACTCTCTTTATATATAAAAGAGAAGAGTATTTAAAATGAGTAAAAAGGGAAGTTTATCTATAAATAGTGAAAATATATTTCCAATAATTAAAAATGGTTATATTCAGATCATGATATTTTTATAAGAGAATTGGTTAGTAATGCTTGTGATGCAGTAACTAAACTTAAAAATTATCACTTATAGGTGAGTTTTGAAAGTAAAGATGATAAGTATAAAAGTAGAAGTGCTTGTAAGTGCAAAAATAAAACTATAACATTTATAGATAATGGTATAGGTATGACAGAAGAAGAGATTGAAGAGTATATCAATCAAATAGCTTTTTCAGGTGCAGCGGACTTCTTAGAAAAGTATAAGGATAAGGCAAATGATGACCAAATTATAGGACATTTCGGTCTAGGCTTTTATTCAGCGTTTATGGTTGCAGATAAGGTTAGTATAGAAACTCTATCTTATAAAGACGGAAGTAAAGCAGTTTATTGGGAAAGCAATGGCGGTACAGAATTTGAGATGAAAGATTCTGACAAAGATTTTCGAGGTACTAAGATTAGCTTATATCTAAATGAAGATAGTTATGAGTTTGCTAATGAATATAGAGTAAAAGAGATATTAGATAAGTATTGTTCATTTATGCCGGGTAGAAATTTATTTTATAGATGAGGATAAAATAGATGAAACGGAAACATGTGAGGCCTCTGATTTGCTTGACACTGATGATGTTGTAGAACATATAGTGGAGGAAGCAAAGACGGAAGAAAAAGAGAATGATAAAGGTGAAAAAGAATTAGTAGAAGTAAGTCCGGCAAAAGATGAATATAAGATTAAGAAGAGACCTACGCTTATAAATGAAACCACTCCTCTATGGGCTAAGCATCCAAATGAATGTAGTGAAGAGGATTATAAGAACTTTATAGAAAGTATTTAGAGACTATAAAGAGCCTCTATTTTGGATACACTTAAATATGGATTATCCATTCAATTTTAAAAAGGAATTTTATACTTCCCTAAGATTAATACAGAATATGATAGCATAGAGGAAACAATTAAATATATAATAATCAAGTATTTATAGCTGACAACATCAAAGAAGTTATACCCTGAATTTTTGATGTTATTAAAAGGAGTAATAGATTGTCCGGATCTTCCTCTTATCGTTTCACGTTCAGCTTTGCAGAACGATGGATTTGTTAAGAAAATATCAGAATATATTTCTAAAAAGTGGCAGATAAACTTTCAGGAATGTGTAAAACTGAAAGGGAAAAACTATGAAAAATATTGGGATGATATAGCACCATTTATTAAATTCGGTTGCCTAAAAGATGAAAATTCGCCTCTAAGATGAATGACTATATTTTATTTAAAAATATAGAAAATCAAATAGTAATACTTTAGCTAATTATTATACAAAAGAAGAGAAAAAGAAAATGAGGATGTAAAAGAAACTAAAATTTATTATGTAAGTGATGAAAAAGCACAAGCTGCATATATAAATATGTTTAAAGAAAACGGAAAAGATGCAGTTATACTTACTCACAACATAGATACTCCATTTATAAGTAATTTAGAAATGAAAAATGAAGGACTTATTTTTATAGAATAGATGCAGATGTTAGTGAGAGAAGCAAAAGACGAGATATCTAAAGAAAATGAAGAGGTATACGAAGATTTAAAAAGAAAGTTTGAAGTTTTAAAAGATGAAAAGTAGAGATAAGTATAGTAGAGTTAAAAGATGAGAAAAATAGCTTCTGATTACAATTTCAGAAGAAGTCAGGACGTATGGAAGAAATGATGAAACAATATGGTATGATGGGCTTTAGATCCTAGTATGTTTGGTGGAAATACTCCTAAGACTTTGGTTCTAAATGCAAATTCTGCTATAGTTAAAGCTTTGATATCAAGTGAAGGAGAGAAATTTACACTTTTAGCAGAGCAACTTTTTGATATAGGCACTATAAATCATACGCTTCTCTTGAGGATAGACTTGCAAAGTTTATAAGCTAGAACTAGTGAATTAATGCTAAAAACTAAGTTACAGATTAATGTTCGATTTTTAAAGAGCAGTTTTTGGATGTAGAAATTCATAAAAAGGAGAAAGAGAATGGACGTTTACGAAAAGGCCCTAAAATTACATGAGGAATGGCAGGAAAACTTTTCCACAGAATTAAAAGCAAAAGCTTGATAATGCACAAGATTTAACCTATGCTTATACACCAGTGTTGCAAGGCCTTGTTTAGAAATAAATAAGGATAAGAGTCTTGCTTATAAATACAAGTCAAAGGCAAATACTATAGCTGTTATTTCAGATGGTACAGCAGTTTTGGGTTTGGGGAGATATAGGTCCGGAAGCGGCTATGCCTGTTATGGAAGGTAAATGCTGTTTGTTTAAAATTTGGCGGTATAAATGCAGTTCCTATATATGAGCACAAAAGATCCAAAAGGAAATCATATCTATAGTTAAGGCTCTTGCACCTACTTTTGGTGGAATCAACTTAGAAGATATATCAGCACCACGTTGTGTAGAGATAGAGAGAACTCTAATAGATGAACTTGATATACCCATGTATTTCATGATGATCAACATGGAACGGCAATAGTGGTTAGTGCGGCTCTGATTAATGCGCTAGTTAGTAAACAAAAGAGCGGAAGATATTAAAGTTGTTGTTTCAGGGTGCAGGTGCTGCGGGATATTCAATAATCAAATTATTATCAATGTTAGGTGTTAATAATATTATTGCTTTTTGATTCTAAAGGTGCTATAAATAGAAAGCACATAGATGCATATAATTTGTTAAGCAGGAGATTGCAGAGATAACAAATAAAGAAGAAAAAGATATGAGCATGGCAGAGGCATTTGTGGGAGCAGATGTTTTGTAGGTGTCAGTCAAAAAGACTTAGTTTCAAAAGAAATGGTTAAATCTATGAATAAAGATGCTATAGTATTTGCTCTTGCTAATCCGCAGCCGGAAATACTTTATGCAGATGCAAAGGAAGCAGGCGCAAAAAGTTGCAGCTACAGGTCGTTCTGATATGCCAAATCAAATAAATAATGTTGTAGCTCTTCCGGGCATTTTTCAAAGGGCTTTAGAATCTAGAGCCAAAAAGATTACCGATGAAATGAAATTAGCGGCGGCTAGAGGTCTTGCAAGTATGATACCTGATGATAAGATAAGAGAAGATTGATAGTATCAGCTTTTGAGAAAAATGTTGCTGACGTTGTCGCAAAAAGCTGTTGCTGATGAAGTAAGAAGATAAATTTTGAACTTTAACAAGGGAATGTTCTAAAAATACAGCTAAAATCGTTTTTGTACATTTTCAATTCATATACTAAAATGCTATATATATAAACAAGATAATTTCAATACAGGGGAAATTATGAATATTATAGTAAAAGAATTATGATGAACTTAGTAGGATGGGCGCCTCTTTGATAGCTGCTCAAATTAAAAACAAAGAGTTCTATATTGGGTCTTGCTACAGGTTCGAGTCCGATTGGAACATATAAAGAATTAATAGATTTATATGAAAAAGGAGATTTGGACTTTTTCCAATATAAGAACTGTTAATTTAGATGAATATAAGGGCATTTCGTCAGATAATGAACAAAGTTATTATTATTTTATGAATGATAAGCTCTTTTCTCATATAAACATAAATAAAACAAATACTCATACCTGCTGGAACTAAGGAAGATGCACTCAAGGAGTGTGAGGCATGAGAAAAGCTCATAGAAGATTTGAGGCAGTATGGATTACAGCTTTTGGGTTTGGGTCATAATGGACATATAGGTTTTAATGAGCCAAGTGATACTTTTCCAAAGGTAACACATGATGCCTTTAGCTAAAAGAGCACAATAGAAACAAATGCAAGATTCTTTTCTAATAGATGAGGTGCCCTAAAGAGCTTATACTATGGGTATAGGGAGTATCTTTAAGGCGAAAAATAGTGAAGTTATTGTTAGTGGAAAAGATAAAAGCAAAAGATAGTAAAAGAAGCCTTTATGGTGAAATAACTGAAAGTACCTGCTTCTATATTGCAGCCACATCCTGATGTAAACGTAATAGTTGATGAAGAGGCAGCTAGTTTGTTATAATAAAATAGATTTATAGTCGGAGAGATTCTTCTAGCTGTTTGTAAAAGTACATATAAAGCAATATAATAAATATATCAAATTTCTTATATTCTTAAATTCAATTATCAAAATTATTACTTAATTTCAAGGAGATATAAGGAAAAATCACATTATAAAAAGTATTAAAAAACGGAGGGAAATGAATGATTGATGAAAAATTGCTTAGAGAGTGGAAAGTTTAAACGTTTAATGACTTTATATTTGCTAAAATTATGAATAAGAAAAGTATTTGTAGCATTTACTGGAGCTTCATATTGAGATGTAAGTATAGAGAGAATGGATTACATCTCAGGGCAAAAAGCATAGCTACTATGCTAGGGTCTAAAGGGATTAGACTTGATGTATTTATAAAAGATAGTGAAGATACAATTTATGATGTAGAGATTGCAGGTAAATGCAAGGAAATTTACCTGACAGAGCTATATATCAACAGTGCTATGTTAGTAGAGAATTTGAAAAAGGGTGAGGACTATTCAGAAGCTATGTTATATTTATATGTCCTTTGACTTATTTGGAAAAAGGGCTATATAAATACTAGCTTTTAAAAATTGTTGCCTTGAGGATAGAGAGCTTCTTTTAGGAGACAAAAGGCAATATAATATTTATAAATACAAAAGCCGCAGTAAGTGTGAGAATGCGGAGCTTAGAGAGCTTTGGAGTATATGGAAAATAAAAATAGAGCTTTGGAATTTTTCCTATACTAAAGCTATAGATAATAAATTAAGGAGATAATAGACAAAGGAAAGGAGAGTAGAGTACAAATGTTGATGGCGACAAAATATAAATTTGATATGCAGGATGCCAGACGTGAGGGGATATAGAGGAAGGAATAAAGCAAGGGATAGAAACCGAATAACAAGGGAATAAAAAGCAGGAATAGAAACCGGAATAGCAAAAAGGAATAAAGCAGGGAATAGAAACCGGAATAGCAAGGGAGTAGAGCAAGGAAAATTAGAAAGTATAGAAAAAGAACATAGAGATATTAAAGCGTTTAAATATTTCGGATACTGAAATATTTACTCTCATAAAAGAGAATTTTGATATAGATGAAAAGATGCTAAAAAAGCTGAGAGGATAAACTAAGCTATAGATAATAAACTAAGGGATATAATAGACAAAGGAAAGGAGAGTAGAGTACAAATGTTGATGGCGACAAAATATAAATTTGATATACGGATGCCAGACGTGAGGGTATAGAAGAAGGAATAAAGCAGGAATAGAAACCGAATAGCAAAAGGAATAAAAGCAAGGAAAATTAGAAAGATAGAAAAGAATATAGATATATTAAAGCGTTTAAATATTTCCGATACTGAAATATTTACTCTCATAAAAGAGAACTTTGATATAGATGAAAAAGGTACTAAGAGAGTTGATAAGTTAATGGTATAAGAACCAAAATTCATAAAAATAATATTAATAAATAAAATATAAATTTATTAATAAAAGTATAAATAATGATATCGTATATAGCTATACTAAGATAAAAGAGTACACAAGATATACTATAATACCTCTAAGAATAAGAATAAAATTGTGAAAAATTTGTCTGTATTGCCTATAAGCGAGTATACAAGAGGATTTGGATATGAAAATTCTTGACAGAAATTTAATCTTTATTTTATTATATTTAGTATAAGACTTCGGTGGAGAAGGAGGGACTTGTTTGAAACAAAGCTAAAAATCAGGCTGAGAAATTTTTATAAACAGCCTTTACGATCGTAAAATAAAGGACCTGATGTGGAAGAACAAAATAAATTTTAACGATTTTATTTATAATTGGTAGAGATGAAGAAGAGAAAAGATTAACGTAGTAAATTTGATATGCGCTTTTGTCCTTGCTTATAGGTATACTCTACAATATCTGTACTATATATGCTGATGTATCAGTAGATGATAATGCGGCAGTGAGGGCAATATACAGGTTTCTAATGTAGAAAATCATAATACGGCAAGCGCAAAGTGATGCAAGCAAAGAATGGGAAGGCTTTAAACGGAAATGAAAGTACGGTAAAATTAGAAAAATCCGAATAATGAAAAGCTTTATGCAAAGATAGAAAACAATGATATAGCCGGAGGAAAAACAAAAGATAGTGCTGAGCCCTCGAGTGGCTGACGAGTATTTTGAAGATAAAAGTTTAGACGATGAGCTTGCTACGGATAGTGATGCTGGAGATGGATGGATTGTTTGATTTTGAAACCTTTGGAGATGACAGAGCAAATGTGGACCTCCTCTCTAATGTTTGCGGAGTGGGTGAAGAGGCTAGGAAAGAAGTATATATCGGTGAGGGTGAAAGTCGAGAAATAGCTAGAAAAGCTTTTTATCATAGAAAGAGATATAGATTATTATAATCATACTATTACATGGAGAGTTATTATACAAAAATCCTATAGGAGAAAAATTGGAGATAAAAGGTTGGTATAGGAATGATAATACTGAGGTACATCTCTTTTTACCAAGACTATAGGAGATGTTGATATATACAAAGAAAATGATGATGGAACTATAATCCTCTTAGGCCTAGTAAGATGGGTCGTAATAAAGAGGGTAGTAGTGAGGAAAGAGAATGGTGGAACAGATGGTACTCATAAGGTTAGGACTATTTCTTCAACTAAATATACCAATGAGTATACATATATGTATCATCAGACCTTAACTGGTTTGATGATGATAGATACTCTTACCTTAGCTTATGAAGATACATATGTAACTATAAGACAAGGAAGAAGTATTACTGATACTATTACAACAAGACATTTTGAGAATGAAAATCTTGATAAGGGTTTTTACTTGGAGCGATGATAGAACCAGAGCCTTAACAAACAAAGATTTATTGTATATGTTTAAAGGTCAATCTCGGTGCGGCGAGAAGAGCGGAGTTTGAAATACCTGAGAACCCTATTGTTGTAAGAGATAAAAGAGCATTTAACTGCAGGAGGAAAGAGAAGAAGTAAAAAGCCGTTTTAAAGGCTATCTACAAGCATTATGCAAGTGCCGGTCCTAACGGTTTTAGAAAGGAAGAATTAGCGAAGCTGAAAATAGTAATACAGTAACGGTTTCATGAAAAGGGAGAGTTTTTGCAAAAATTTGATGATAATACTGTAGCTAAGATTGTAGACTACAAAGATTGAAAAGTATATTGTCCAGGGAGATTATAATCCACCTATAATAACTCCTAACTCGGAAGAAACAACAAGTCTTTGGATACGGAAAATATTCCGGAGATTAGCGTAAATGTAGTTGACTAGAGAAGATCTACTTACAAGAGGTTCAAGTGCAGTAATCTTCCACAAGGTCTCGAACTATACTATAGACTCCCAATACTAATACTAGAGAGCGTAATATAAAAATTACAGGTAGGACTGGTATAGTATGGACTAATGGAGAAACTCATAAAGAATATACTGTAACTATATGCTAAAGACAGTTGGAATAATGAGAGTCAAAAATGTTAAAATCATATGAGAGATATGTCGTTAGTACCGTCGGAACTAATGAAAGTGGCTACAAGTTACCGTTGATTCTAATTTCCTTATCGTTTATCAGTTTTATGTATATATTTATGAATATACTTAAGGAGGTAGATGGTAGATGATGACAGCTATAATACTTTGCCTGCTAAAGCACCAAAGCTATGCTGTTACTATCATAAGTAAAAATAAATCTGTTATAATAGCCTGATAAAATAATATATGGAAGTATGACTTTAGAGAGTGGTAAAGATATATATTTAAAGATTCTAAATTAGAGCTTTATATTTAGAATTAAGTTAATATATTAAGGTTTGGGATATGAGAAAGAGACGATTTAAAAACGCATAATTTTATAATCTTATTATCTTTTTATATTATGTATTTTTATAATATCAGAATTATTCAGGCTGATATGCCTGAGGAATATTATAGATATTAAAAATGAGGTGGAGTTCCTCCGGAGTGAAAAGAGGGTGAAGCTTTGGAAGGCTCTCATAAATAATACTGATGAAGCCTTGTGAAGCTCCGTTACAGAAGATAAAAATACTGATATTTCCATAGTTGAGAGTGAGAATGGAAAAGAGCAAAATTCAAAGCCTCCAAGTGGTAGAGTATAGTGAAAGCTAGATGATGATAAGGCTGTTATCGGAGAATCTCAGAAGCCGATATATTAAAAGAAGATAAAGAAAGCTTGCAAGTTCAAGTGATGCAAGTATGACAGAAAAAGTACAGCTGACGAAGCTTGGACGATGAGGGATTGTTTTCCTTTTGATACCTTTGCAGATGACATAGATTATGTACATGTCAGCCCCAACATGTATTGGGTAGGAACGGCTTAGATACTGTTTCATGGCGAGGTATAGGACAGGAAGAAAGAAATGCTGCAAGAGCGACCTTAAGAACAGATAAATATATAGATTATGTTCACCATACTATAACCTGGCAATGACAATAAGTAATCAGGGAAGTGGCTGGTGGAGTTCATTTCTCGCAAAAATGGAGACCTCTTAATACGGGAAGTTTATTTATATGTACCTAAACATGAGGGTAATGTAACAGTTGTAAGGAATCATTCTCGACTTGGCAGTAAAACTATGGGCTTTTTAGCGGTATCGGTACTAACAGATTGGTAAACAGCGGTGGAGGGACGGTAATGGATAAACACAACTCGCCTTTTTCCAAAATGGTATGAATATTTTCAGTGAAACGCCGCCGGAAATGCCGGAACAAACGCAGATATTAAAAAGCGTGGAGGAATACCGGATAACATCAAATAGTAACTGGTTTGCTAGATACCGGAGTAATATCGCAAATATATCAGGATAATGATACCGGTATAGGTCCGGGGAGAGTACATACACATTTACTACAAGACATTCCATAGACGAAAAATTTGATGATGCAGTAGGCGGTATTTCTATACGACATTTCAATAATAGTAATGAAAGATATATGCTAAGAGGTAGGAGTTTGGTGTAGCCAGACGGCACAAATTTTGATAGAACCTCTGATTTTAGATATGTAAAAAGATGATAATAATTTGACGGAGGCTGAGAAAGAAAAAGTCAGGAAAGATGTAGTAGATAAAACGATTGAATATTATAGAGAAAATACACCGAAATTCGTAGATGTAGAGATTGAGGAACTCAAGAGATGCTTATAACAACGGTAATATAGGTGTTTCAAATAGCGGTGAGGTTTTAGTTACTTGGGATGATGGAACTGAAAGTCGCTTATTTAATGTAGCAGATTATATTGGTGTTGACAGAAATCCACCGATAATAAATGCTGTTCCGGAGAATGTATCCGTATCAAGCAAGGACGAACCTATAGAAGTTAGCGTAAGTGCTAAGGATGAAGTGAAGGCTTTTTGTTCAAATAGATACAGTTGATTTACTGGAGGGTTTGAGAGTAGCTGAAAAACAAATTAATAATAAAACAGGAAGTATGAAAATTGCAGGTAATTTAACAAATCTAAATCTTGGTGAGGATAAAAATCAAGATAAGAGCAAAAAGACAGCTGGGGCAATATTTCAGAAAAGCAGTCATAATAGATACTTCTATGGTACCTGTGGAACTAATGAAAGCGGCTACAATTATCCTACTCATATCAATTATTTTCACTTGGGCTTTTCTTGTTCCTTTATAAGTTTTAGGACTGGAAGAGAATTATTAAATTACTAGTGAATTATTTTATAAAAAGTATATAGGAGGAGTTGATGTATGTTAAAAACTAAGAAAAACCAAGAGCTGCTCTAAAAACCTGTACTTAGGTCAGTTACGCTTATTATTGAAAATATAGTAAGCACCTACTTTATAGTTACTTTTGATTTTGTATTTTGGAATTTTATAGGTTGAATGATACTTCTATGAATCCGAATATAAACCGGGAGATTTAATTTTTATTACAGATTAGATGATAAATTTTTAGTAGGTGATACTGTAGTGTAGCTACTATGATGGGCAAAGTAGTAGGTAGGAGTAGTAGCAGGACAGGAGATGTAGTAAATATAGACGAGCATGTTTAAATGTAAACGGTGCTCGCTAACATGAACCTAAAATATAGAGAAACCCTTTTTACAGAGGGAGCAAATTTCATAACTGTAGGAGAGAGAAATCTTTATCTTGGACAATAGAGATATAGGGTGGACTCGAGACTTTCGGCTCAAAGATAAAGGATGTAACAGGTAAAATTTTCGCCTTACTAAGGCGAAGAGGAATACTAAAGTAACTATTCTTTAGGATAGATAATAATTTATATAAAAAGGAAGGACATTATGAAGAGAAGAATAGTAAAATGTATTTTTAGCAAGTAGTCTTGCATTAACTTTATTTGCCGGTGAGTCTGGCATTTACTACACTCGGCAAAGGCAGCAGGGGCAACAACACCGTGCTAAAAGTAAAGAAAGTTTTAAACCTACCTGAAAAGCGGAGATAAAAACACCGGCAGAGACGTTTTACTTATGCATTTACTAAACATAGTAAGAATGGAAAGATCTGTTTAGCGTACTGCTGAGGATACTGTATTTCTAGTATAAGTTCTCAAACTGTAACATATACTGATGCTGATGCAAGTGATGGGGATAATACAAAAACTTGGTAAACAAGTTATTACGTTGAGTGGAGATGCTTCTATTGGTAAAACATTCGCAGATGGGACAACATACTTATACAGCAAAAGAGACAACAGGTACCACAACTGATATGCATTATTCAGGTGCTGAAGTTATCTTGTTTCTGTATTCACTCAAACTACTCCAGCAGGAACTATTGTAGTGATAGTACACAAATCAAAAAGAGAAAAATGATGATGGAACAGCTGATCCTACAGGTACTAAAGTTGAATACATAATCCAGGTGCTGATGGAGATACAAATGCTGCTGCTAATAATTTTGTATTTAATAATGATTATAATAAAAGAGGTGGTAATAATAACTCAAGTGGTGATGATATACAAACTAATGATAAGAAGGGGTTTGTATTAAAGAAAACAATAGTGTCTGATAATCAAGTTTAGATGAGATGTACTTTACTCTGAAAAGCAGAAAAACCGTTGGTTCAATCTAGTCAGGCAACAAACATTTAAGCATTATACAGTTGATCAAGCTGGTACAGCAAGCAGAACAAACTGGTACTTATGGAACAGGCTTCACAGTTGTTTTAAAACATAAAGAAAGAGTGGTTTTTGCTGATGTCTTACTGGGTTCTAAGGTAACAGCAGAAGAAACCGGTGATGCTAGGTATACACAAGGAATTGGTACTGGCAAACATTAAAATGGACAAGCTGTAACAACAGTAACAGATTTGAAAATGGTAAGGTAATAGGTGAAGATGGCGATAATGATTATTTTCCAGAATACTCCTCAAACTCCTACCGTCATTTTCTTAACAACCCACCTTTTTATAGTTCTGCTATGGCAGGATAGGTATCTTCTTCTTTGTTAAAAACAGAAGAGAAGAGGAAGAGTTGGAAATCTAAAATTTTAGTAGGACTTTTCTAGATGAATACAGAAAAATATTATAAGCTCCACCTGCGAGTGGGGGCTATAAGGGATAGAGTTGACAAAAAGATAGAGAAATATCTAAAAACTCATAGAAAGACTTCAAGATTTTAGATTATGTAGTGTTATTTATGTCTTTAATCGCATTATTTATAGGTGTATGCTTTTCTGGGATAGCACATCGTGTATTTGAAAGTAATAAGTAGTGAGGGCCATGCAGTATATAAGCCTGATAGTAGTACAATTTATCCTTTGAGGAATTAAAACTTAAAAATAAAGACGTATTTGCTTGGATAGATGTCTATGGAACAAAAATAGATTATCCCATAGTACAAGGACAAGATAATTTCTGAATATCTGAACAAAACTGTACTTGGAGAGTTTTCAACAGCAGGAAGTATATTTTTGATCATAGGAATGATAAAGAATTTACAGATTTTCAAGACATTCTTTACGGTCATTATATGGCAGAACGTAAGATGTTTGGAGATATGGAGCTGTTTCGGATAAGTCCTTTTTGACACTCACAAGTATGGTGTTATTCATAGGACTGATAAGCCTCAGTATAGGTATAGAGTTTTTTGCCTTTATGAAAACTGCAGGTACTGGACAAGACAATTTTATCGCCTGCAAAAGCTTAAGGAAGAAAAAGTGATTTGGTGAAAGCACATTTATGAATCAGCTACCTATTCCAGAGTATAGATGTCGAATAATGAAAATATCATAATCTTGGATACCTGTGATTTGTCAATTACAAATGGGCGTTATATATTGGCAGGAAAGCTTACAAATACTGTAGCTGAAAAATGAGTTTAAAGAGTAGCTACAGTAAACAGGATTTTTCAGGTCTTTTGAAGAAGGTTTATAAAATTAAACTTTTCTTATTATATTAGGTATTACTTGATTGATAATATTTATAATATATATTATCTATGAAATAAGTAGAGCTGTATATAAGAAGATTAAGGATAAGAAGGCTGAAGAAAATAAAGAAAAGAGTGATGGAAAAAGGGGCTTGGAAAATGCAAAAATCAAGAAAAATTAAATATGAATTAGTCTTATTTTTTGGTATATTTTTGCTTTCTTAAGTACTTTCTCTTTTTATAATGTAGATGTGCAAGTAGTTTAATCATACGATAAAAGTAACTCAAGAAATAAGAATAAATCCTGAATTTAATGACCCGAAAAGATGAGCTGGTTTATGTAATTAGAGCCTATTACCGAGAATGCACCTTTGCAAAAATGCCAAGGGAAGGTATGAATTGATATTTTAAAAGGAAGTACGGAGAAGAACTTAAACATAGAATATACTCTTCAGGTAAATATTTTTATAAATTATATCAAAAAGAAAATAATAGAATAGAATATTTAGCTATGGATAAGGAGTCTATGTTTTGAGAGGTCGATGTTATAAGAACTGAAAAAGGTCTTATGCTTTGGTGGTATGTAGCTAAGGATATGGCGAAGATGCATAGGTGGAAAACATAGTATGTTTACAATACCTCATAATATACTAATAAAGCAAAACGGTGGTGGTGGAGCTAATTTTGTTCCTAATCAGGCGCGATAAAGGAAGTACAAATCGGTCCGGGTGCTAGCTAAATAAACAGGGTAATACCCGTCATAACAGAGGATAAAAAGAAGGCTACAAGGAGCTTCCTATTGAAGAACATAATATAGATTTACCTCATAAGGTAGAAAAGTCCATCTTTCTTTCATACCAAAGACTGGAGATGAGCAGAATATGGCATTACATTTTATATTGTTCGTGTTAGCCGGTATGTTATTTATTATATTAAGCAAAGAAATAAACGCAGAAGCTATAATAAGTTTTTAGATGAAATTTATTATAGGTTAAATACTGACTCTTTTAAGCTAAATCAAAGTTTAATTTAAAGGTCGGTATTTTTATATCAGAGAGGTCTGGAGAATCTTAACAATTAGAAATTTGGAAAAGATAGTATAAAAAGTGTAGAACACATAAAAGTATATAGATAAATCTAGGTATAAATGAACAACTTTTGTTTTTGATGCAAATAGCATATTATATTGTACAGAATAAATCGCTAATATAAAATTAAAAATTTTATCAATGCAAAAGAAAAATAGAAGTAATACCTAACATATTCTTATATAAATATTTCAGCTACTGCATAAGTTAATAAAGGTTAAGAAAAATTTAGGGAGGATATAATGCGTATACTGATTTGTTGAAGATGAAAAATCTTGTGTGACGATATAGCAAGAGGTTTGCGTCTTGATGGTTGATGAAGTAGATACTTGCTATTTTGGTGATGAAGCCTTAGAGTTAATAGAAGTTGAAAAATATGATTTGATTGTACTCGACCTGATTTGCCTGTAGTAGATGGATGGAAATACTTAGAGAACTTAGAAAAACGGATAAGGAAACTAAGATACTTATATTATCAGCCAGAAGTGCCGTAGAAGATAAGGTAAATGGACTGGATGCAGGTGCAGATGATTATTTGAATAAACTAATTTTGCAGAACTTGAAGCAAGAATAAGAAGTCTCAACAAGAAGAAAATTTATTCAAGGTGATACTATAATAGAATGTGAGCCGTCAAAATTCAGATACAAAAGCCAGAACTGTATATATAGGAAATACGGAAGTTTATCTTTTGACTAGAAAAGAACTTGGAATTTTGGAATATTTGATGATGAATGAAGAAAAGTTATAAGTCAGGAAATTACTGGAGCGATGTTTGGGACAAGAACTGCCACTTGTTCAGTAATGCTATAAGAGTGCACTATCTTCTCTAGAAAGAAATTAAAAAGCGGTACTTGGTTCTGATCCTATCAAAATAATATAGTGGGTCAGGGATCATACGATAAGGGGTGATCAGATAAGTGGCAAGGTTTGAGTTTTTCTTTAGAAAAAGCCCTCTCAATGGAGATTAACTTTATGACAGCTTTTGCTGGTGAGTATAGCTGTATAGTATCTAATCTATTAATCAGCACAAATGCAAGTTTTAAAATGGATGAACTCCTGAGAATATGCGTCATTCCGTTGTTCCGGAAGATAATTTGGAGATAGTATTGCTTTTGAGATGATGATAAGTTAAATGATTCTTGAGGCTATTAATAACTCAAAGGGAGATTTTGGACAGGTACTATCAGTAGAAACTTTAATTATAGTTCTTATAAGCAGTGCATTATCACTTATATAATGGTTGGTATATGTGTAAAACCGCTTGAAAAGTTCTAATACGTAAAACTGGAAGATATAAATGAGAAAAATCTATCCGATGAGATAGAAGTAGCATACAGATATAGTAGAAATAGAATGACTTTTAGATGTTCTTTTCAATAAGATGTTATCAAGGCTTGATGAAGCTTTTAAGGTTCAAAAAGATTTTCAGCCAGTGCAGCTCATGAGATGAAAACGCCTTTAGCTTTTAGTGAAAACCAGAGTAGATATACTCAAAAAGTCTAATGAATTTAAAGAAGATGATTATGGGAATTGCTTGATTTTATTAGATAGCCAATCTTCAAGATTATCTTCGGTAATAGATGTTTTATTGCAAATGGTAAAACTTAAATCATATAGAGCAAAAGAAGAGATATATTTGCTGATTTATTAGAAGAATTAAGCTGTGATTTAGATAGCATAGCAGCTGAAGCGCTAGCCCTAAGCTTTATACTTGTGAAGATATAAGGCTTAGAGGGAATATGCTCTTATTTATCGTGCCATTTTATAATCTGATAGAGAATGCTATAAAATATAATAGACGGAGCTGTAGAAGATGAAGCCATAAAGCAAGCAACTACAGTTTGATATTTTGGTTAAAAGATACCTGCACTAAGATACCGAGAGAATATGCAGATAAGATTTTTGAACCGTTTTTAGAGTTGATAAATCAAGATCCAGAGAAAATGGGTGGTGCCGGTTTGAAGCTGGCATTAGTCGAAAGTGACATATGCCCATTTGACATAATGGAGAGAAGTTGCTTTTCACTTGACGGCAGAAAGAAGGAATATTATACGCATCAGTTTTTCCTAGAATATAAAATAAGTGTCTAAGACCTTGAAGTTTAAATCTGCTAGTTGGACTTTATTTATAAGAAAAATTTATAAAATTTTTCTTATTCACCCTGATACATAAACTGATGCAGTCTATCTATATCTCTCTCTGTCAGCTAGCTAAACTGGAGGTTCTTTAATATAACCGTTTGAGAAACATAGTTGCCATTGAAAGATATTATGGGTTGGTTTGCTTTTAGAGATAACCTGTCTCCACTGTGCAGGAGAAACAAGTCTCAGCCTCACCTTTACGTCTCGTCTACAACTTTAAAAAGCATCAACATCAGTAATATTTTGTATTCTCTTGCGTATATACCTCCAAAAATAAATATGGCAAGTATAGTATAGCTTAAAATATAAAAGAAAATTAAAGGTTTTAATACCTATGACTCAGAAGATAAAATGTCTAAAATTACCATGCAGGAATATTTAGGGAACCGTAGCCTTAGCAAGCTTTAGGGAATATCCGGTTTCTTGTATCCTGCAAGGAAAGTCGGAACCGCCTGTAGGAGGTTAGTGATTTACTTTTCGCACAATAGTTTTACACTACCACCGAGATGATGGGTACTATGGTAAACCTCAAAGTCGGACGCTACTGAAAGAGATTTTAGTTTTACAATTAAATCTTCTAATTCTTTTATTGGAAAGTTATATATTGTAGTGGATGAGCCAAAGAAAAGACTAAATTATGTACATTCATAAAAAGAACAAACTTTCTATGCTATGGTAGTCTTTGCCGGTACATACTACTACTGTCATTAGTATGCTATTAAAAGCGGCTGCCCTATCTTTTATATATCTCTTTATTCATAAGAACGGTGGCAGGAAATGTGCTCTGGTAATCTGTATCTTCATTTCTAATTTTCAGACTCTTCATAGCTGTATAATTATAGCTACCATTGTTTAATCTTTTAAGATTTCTATATTTCTGGTATTCTCGGTCTTTGGCAAAAATTCTTCAAATCTCTATAATAGGTGGTTCAGGCATCCTTCCATTACCTGAAAAATTTAACGCCTGAGCCTAGTATATGTCTCCTTGGCATAGGGCACGCCTCATTTCTACAGGGATAAGTTTAATGTGAGATTTTTAGCGGTTTGGCGAGGCTTCTATGATTCCGTCCATGGTATCATGGCTCGTGAGAGCAAGATGATCTAAGACCTATTTCATGTGCTAAGCTTAACAGAACTTTGAGGACTTGAGTACCGCCGAAGCTGCCATACTATGTGTATATAAATCCATATATTTCAGTATGTAGTTTCCGTGTCATTCTCCTTTAAATGCGAAATTATCTTTGCTTATGAAGTATTAGGCTAGATTAAAGGAGGCTAAGCTTAAAGAGAAAGTGTTCTTTGCTACAACTTAGTCTTATAGCATTTTAACTCCGAATATGAACACCAATATATCAAATAAATTTTATACATTTATGCTAGAATTAGTTTAAGTATGCTGTAAACCCAAAATTAAATAGATTGCAATTAAAAGTAAGATATGAATATAGATATAAATGTGGATATATAGAAGAGGGAATATGGAAAAAGGATCAGTATGAGGTCGAGATACAAAGTATAGACTTGGTCAGGAACTGACAGAAGTCAGCAGCAGTAGACAGGCAACAATAAAAGAGAGAGAAGAACAATATCTAAACCATCCCTATAGCATCTGTTGTGGCAGTAGTTGCATAGGTATAGTGGTTTCTTTTGCCAGTTTGATAGGTAAGATCTAAAAACACATGTAATACAACTGGAGAGTAGTACACAGCAGAAGAAACCAAAAGCTATAAAAGGTAGTATATGGTGGATGACAGTAGAGATATAGGCGGTATGTCAAGACAAAAAGCTGCATGATACTATAATGAGTATGAATGGGCTATGACTGCCAGTTATAATGGGATAAGTATGATATACCAAATCTTATAGGTATGAAAAGTCTGGATATTATTTTAGATGAAATTTTAAAGGAGGCTATAAAAGAAAATTATACTATTAATTTTACAGGTTTTAGATGAAATTATAGATGCACAAGCAAAATGAGATATGCAGAGAAATGGGATATTACGCAGTGCCAGTCTTTTCAGTTTTAACAAAGAGACAAATGGGTTTGTATGAAGATGGTAATGATGGAGTAGAAGTAGAAATCTAAAGATAATTTAAGAGCAGCAATAGATACATAGAAGATTTCAAGGCGGATATAGCTGTAAATACAAACGCTTCACTCGGAAATCCAAGTGAAAGAGATGTTCTGCAGAGCTGTTGCGCTTTTACAACTTCAACAACTCAAATGACGATGAAATACACATCGGTTTAGCCAGTACAGCTTTAGATGGACTTGTAATAAAAGCAGCGAGAATTTTCGTTTAATACAACGGGAAATAGAACTTTGAAAAAGGATATAGACCTGCCGTGCATACCTAAACGGTAAACTTGTTGAAGAGCCGGGTGGTGGTGTATGTCAGTGCTACATCTACCTTTATAATGCAGTTGTTTTGCGTGTCTAGAAACGACAGAAAGATATGTGCACATTCGTTTGAGCTTAGTTATGTAACACCGGGTGAAGATGCACGGTTAGTTATGATGGTTGATGCAGGACCTGATATGAAGTTTATAAATACCTAATGCTGCAGAAGTGCAAGAGCAAAGTTGGTAGACCAAAAATTAATAGCTTCCATAGTAGGTGCCCTGTTTTTGAAGACAATGAAAAAGTATCTATGACTTCTAAAAAGACGTGAATCTCATCTCACCTGGATATGAAAAGATGACAAAGCTTTAGCTGCTGGACAGGAAGTGGTAGTAAAAGCGGGTAGGGAAGTAAGTGGGAAAACTAATATAGTTCATAAAAAGGTGATAATATAATTGCAGATAAGTTACCGCACTATTCTACGCGCAGAGTGTAAGGCAGGAACAGATTAAGAAAAATTTGGCTTTGCGGGTGATACTATCAAACAGCCACTGTAGCTGCAGGGAGTGCAACGACTCACAGAAACTGCTAACAAGCTGAAACGTCGGCAGAGAGACAAAAACTACACAAGCAAATGCAAAGCAAAACAGAGCTAAAACAAGTAGAAACTAAGATGGCGGAAACAAAAAGCAACAACGGAAATTAAAGCACCTGAAACAAAAGGCAGTAGAGAAAGCACTCACACTGAGCCTGAGACATAGAGGCAAATCGGAGCAGGACGGGGTTTATAATTAGTAATAGAAAATTTCAAAAAGAGTTTATTGTGTAAGAATGTAGTATACAATAGCTAGATAAAATATTAGTGATAAGTCATAGATGATGTATATTTATATATATAGACATAGTAAAATACTATGAAATAAAAGTAGGGTCTAAATTGTACATACATATACATACAAAAAGGATAAAATATAACTTGTAGACAAGTGCATTGAAAAAAGAACAAAATAAAAGAAGCAGTTTTGTAAGTGTTAAAATATACACAAATAGCCTTATAAATATTTGTATTTAGAAATTAAATTATTTATAATCTATAGTATAGAATAAAGAGAAGAACTACTCAGTTCAACCTATATTCAAAATTAGTACAAAACTAATATTGCCCATTACGTGGGAAAAATAAAGAAATGTAGAAAGAATGAAAAACTATGGATGGTAACCAAGCAGCAGCTCATGCTTCTGTCATTTACAGATGTTGCGGCTATTTATCCATTAACGCTCATCACTCAGTTATGGCAGAGGCACACAGATGCTTTCTTGGCCATCTGACGAAGAACAAATATTTTTCTGGTCAAACGGTTAGAAATTTACAGAAATGCAATCACAGAGGCAGGTGCAGCAGGTGCAATGGTTTGCGTTTTATCAGCAGGTCGCTTGACAACACTTACAGCTTCTGCAGGGATTAGCACTTTATGATTCCTAAACTTATATAAAGCCAGCAGGTGAGCAAATTGCGGTGTATTTACTGCTCTTGCAGCCTCGATGCTATAGCTCACATGCTTTGAGCGCATATCTGGAGATCACCCAGACTGTATATGCTTGTCGTCAAACCGTTTGTGCCATGCTTTGTGCATCATCAGTTCAAGAGGTAATGGACTTCAACACCGTCGATCTGCACATTTAAGCTGCATTAGCGGGAAAGTTCCATTCATTAATTTCTCTGACAGTGCTCGAACTTCCCATGAGAATTCAAAAGACCAGAAAGAATGGGATTATGAACAATTAAAAAGATATGGCTGATATGGATATAATTAACGAGTTTAGAAAGGTCTGTCGCAAACTCCTGCTCATCCTGAGTCAAGAGGACAAAGCTACAAAACCGGATGTATTCTTCCCAGCAAGAGAAGCTTGCAAACAGATGTATGATGCACTTCCTGAAATAGTAGAGAATATATGAATAAGGTAAATGAGAAAAATCGCACCAGATTATAAAATTATTCAACTACTATGGTGCGTAAAGATGCTAAAACAATAATTATTGTACTATGGGTTCTAGTAAATGAAAACTATAGAAGAAACAATAAATTATCTTGTAGCTAAACGGGCGAGAAGGTAACTTGTAAAGGTTAGACTTTATAGACCATTTTAAAGCAAGTGCTTTTCAATAGATGCTATTCTGACACAGTTGAAACGATGCATACGTACTTGATAGAACAAAAAGAGCCCGGTGCTTTTAGACTGAGCCATTATATCTTGATGTAGTTGCTGCAATTTAAAGATACTAAGTTCCATAATATACATATAACTTCAGGTCGTTACGGTCTTGGTTCAAAGGATACGATACCTACACAAATAGCTGCTGTATATGCAAATAAAGATAAGAAGAGATTTACTATAGGTATAGTAGATGATGTAACAAATCTTTCACTTCCAGAGCTTGGAGAAATGTAACAGCTCACGAGGCTACAATTAACACTGTAAGTTACCAGGGACTTGGTGCTGATGGTACTGTTGGTGCTGGCTAAGAACTCAATAAAGATTATAGGTGATAATAAGGATATGCATGCTCAAGCTTATCTTGATTATGATTCAAAGAAGTCAGGCGGTATTACAATGTCTCACTTAAGATTTGGTCAGGATCCTATTAAGTCTACTTACCTTATCAAGAGAGCTAACTTTGTTGCTTGTCATAACCCTGCTTATGTTCGTAAATATAATATGGTTCAGGAATTGGCAGATAGCGGTACTTCTTACTTAACTGTCCTTGGTCTGTAGAAGAGTTGGATAAGCATTTACCTGGACAAGTTAAGAAATATATACTGGATCATAAGATTAACTTCTATATAATGATGGTGTTAAAATCGGTATTGAAACAGGTATGGGAGCAACTCGTATCAATACTATATTACAATCAGCTTTCTTTTAAATTTGGCTAACATAATACCTCAAGAAGAAGCTAGAGCTTATGAAAAAGCTGCTAAAGACTTGCGGACGAAGATTGAGGCCTGGATGAAAAGAACTGGGATCATGCCATAGATGAGGTGCAGATGGAGACTGATTAAAGTTGGTGTCTCACGCTTCTTGGGCTAATTGTGAAGTATGAAGGTCTTGATTACAAGAAAGTAACAGAAGGTAGAAAAGATGTTGTTGACTTTGTTAATGGAGTTCAAAAGAGCTGTAAGGGTGTCAAAGAGGTAACAAATCTTCCGTTTCAGCTTTTGTTGATTAGTTAACAGTTCAACACCCACAGTTCAAGCAGCTTTTGAGAGAGGTATAGCGGTTAATATACCTGTTTGGGATACTGATAATTGTATACAATGTGGTCACTGTGCTTATGTTTGTCCTCATGCAGTTATAAGAACATTTGCTTTAAATAATTCAGAGGTTGAAAATGCACCGGAAGATATGCAAATTCTTCCAATGAATGGTATGCCTGATTATAAGTTCTCAGTATCAGTATCAGTTATGGATTGTACAGGCTGTGGTTCTTGTGCTAACGTTTGTCCTGGTGAAGGATACAGGTTACAGGACAAACTCTCAAAAAGCTCTACAATGGAAAACTTTGGGGCAAATGCTATAAGCAAAATACTTTGATTATGCTGTAGAACTTCCTGAGAAGAATGATGTTATAGCTAAGTTTAGAAGAAACAACAGTTAAAGGTTCTCAATTTAAGAAACCATTACGTGCTGAGTTCTCAGGAGCTTGTGCAGGTTGTGGAGAAACACCTTATGCTAAACTTGTAACTCAATTATTTGGAGATAGAATGCATGTTACCAAATGCTAGGTTGTTTCATCAATTTGGGGTAACTCATCTCCATCAACACTTATACAGTTAATGGACAAGGAAGAGGTCCGGCTTGGTCTAACTCATTATTCGAGGATAATGCTGAGGTTTCGGTTATCAGTGTGCATCTTGCTATGCTATGAAAAAAGGCAAAGGCTAAAGTAGGAAAATTTAGTAAGCTGTAACAAGTTCAGAAGGATTCAAGCGGCTGCAAGTGAATATTGAAATCATTTAATGTAGGGCTACAAATGGTAAGCGCTACTGATGATTAGTAGCTGTGCTTACAGTGATAGCTCAGATTTGTAGGATGAACATTACGATAAGTTTTCTTAGCTAGAAGATGGTGGATCACTTGGTGAGACGGTTGGAGGCTTATGATATAGGTTTCAGTGGTACTGACCAGACAAAGCCTTAAGTAGTAAGGATGTAAATATTCTTGTATTTGATACAGAGGTTTATTCAAATACAGGTGGACAATCTCAGGTCTAAAAGGTAGGTGCTGTGCACACAGTTACTGCCGACAGTAAGATGTTAAGAAGAAAAGATCTTGCAAAGTATAGCAATGAGGCTATAGTGCTTATGTACGTTGCACGCTCTGGGTGCTGATTATAATCCAGCTATTAGGCTCTTACAGAGGCGAGGAAGCTTATCCTGGTCCATCACTCGTAGCTGTAACATGCTCCATGTATAGCCTTGGTATTACAAAGAAAAGATATGAGAGCAAGTCTATGACAGAGGAGAGCTTGCTGTTGAGACAGGTTACTGGCATAATTTCAGATTTAATCCACAATTAGAGAACAAGTTTAGTCCTTGACTCAAGGCACCAACAGGAGATTATCAGAGTTCTTAAAGGGGTGAGGGTTCGTTATAGCCACTTGCTCTTAAAGAGATCCTGAGAAGCGAAGCAGGGTACTTTGAGGAAGAATGAAGAACATGCTAAGGAGAGATTTAGAAATATCTTGAAGATTAGTAACTCTTTGACTCTAAAGCCGGGTGCATAATATAAAAATCCAAGTTTATACATGGAAAATATAAAAGCTTTCGAAACTCTTGCCAGATAAAGAGTTTTCGGAGGCTTTCATTTTTGGTCTATGCAGGACTAAAATAGATTATACTTAAGCTGTGTGATGTGGGTATGGAGATGTTTATAAAAGCAATGTATATTTAGTACTTCTTTCTATGCTTTAAATAGGCTACTTAGGTGAGACAAATTTTATACAGATATATATACTGAGGCATAATCTCTATGTATATAAAAAGAACAGTCTTCTACATTCACAATAGCCATCTTGACCTTTGCCTGGTATTTCACTATGCTGCGACATAGGATTAGCAGTACCTAACTAACAGTGCTTTAATAGAATGTTAGCCAGTATATCTGATGTTGATATTTAAAGGAGGTTTTTATGTATAAAGGCTGGAAAGGTTTTAAAGGTTCGGAAAATGGCAAAGAGAAGGTTGAGTGTTAAAGTTTTATTCACTGCTACACCTTACATTTGATGGAGATGACAGTTTCCTTGCACCGCCAACAAAGCTACAATTAAAGCTGCGGATCAGGTAATGGACTTGGCAAAGAAACGAAAGAGAAGCGGGTGGCGTTCTTGATGTGGATACACATATAGTATCCACAATAACCAGTCATCGCGTTAGGGGATGTCTTAATAAAGATTTAGAGAAAATAGTCAGTTTCAAACCAGAACCAAACCATTTGGCGTTCTCGCTACAACCATTTGTTGGTATTCGTATGTCAGAGTTGGCTTGTGGAGTGTATGGGTATAGTTGATGAAAGAAGTGGGTGATATATTTACAGCTGACAGAAAACACATAATCAAAGGTGTTTTTGATGTATACCTCCTGAAATGAGAGCTGCCAGAGAGTCAGGTGAGGCTATTTAGGGATTACCTGATCTTATGGAAGGGCCGTATAATTGGTGATTATGGAAAGAGTGGCTATATGGTGTTGATTTCTTGATGGCTGACAAAAAGAACAATTCATTATTCTTTAGAGAATGACGGGTAAAATATACGTCTAAGAGAAGAATTGTACGGAACGATAAGAGCTTTAGGAGGCTTAAGAGCTCGGAAAGATATATGGATTTGATACTTTTCAGGGCCTGCTACAAATGCAGAGGCTATTCAATGGTTATATATAGCTTATTTGAGCTGCTGTAAAACAACTCTAAAATGAGTGCCGCCATGAGTTTTAGGTGAGAACTTCAACTTTTGTAGATATACTACTTTACTCGAAAGAGATTTACAAAATGGTGTCATAACAGAGACAGAAGCTTCAAGAACATTGAGTCATTTCCATAATGAAATTAAAGACTTATTAAATTTACGAAAACTCCGGAGTATAATCAGTTATTCTCAGGAGATCCTACATGAGGTTACAGAATCACTGCACGGTGTCGAAGCTTAGATGGTGGAGCACCCATAACAGAAGAACTTCATTTAGATATTTACATACACTTACCAATCTCTGGAACAGCTCGACGATTTAGCTGTGCTGATTCACATGCTATAGCCATAGCTTCAAAAGATATTGTGCAAAAGTGTCATAAATGCTTCATCTTCAGTATGAAAATGAGTGAAGATAATGCGTCCTGATCATGGTGATTGAGTTATGCTATAGCTTGTTGTGTATCATCTATGAGTTGTTAGTGAAATGCAATTCTTTGGTGTCAGAGCAAACTTAGCAAAATGCTTATTATATGCTATAAATGGTGGTGCGGATGATCTCGTTGCAAGTAGGACCACGATTTTAGAAGAGTGAGAGGTGATTATCTTGGCTTTGATGATGTTATGGAAAAATATGATGATATGATGGGTGGTTGGCAAAACTATATGTTAAGCAAACAATGACCATTATATACATGATAAGTATTATGAATCATTACAAATGTCTTCCCTGATAGAGATGTAAAGAGATTCTTTTTACTACAAATTATAAGCAGATGCTTTTCCGTATTTACCAGATTCTCTTAATACTATAAAATATGCAAAGTGAAATTATAAGAGATGAAGATGGTATCGTTACTGATTATGAGGTGAGCGATAATCCTAAATATGGAAATAATGATGATAGAGTAGATAAATTAGCGGTGAAAGCTTAGTAGGATACTTTATGAATAAGATAAGAAAGCATCATGCCCACCGAAATGAGTCTATACCTACAATGTCAATACTTACTATTACCTCTAATGTTGTATGGTAAAAGACAGAGTGAACAATACTCGGATGGTGAGAAGATGTGTGAGCCATTTGCCTGGAGCAAATCCTATGCATAGAAGAGATGCACATGGAGACTGGCTTCCTATAGCTTCCGTATCCAAAGCTTCCATTCAGTGATGCCTAAGATAATTGTTCAAATACCTTCTCTATTATACCTAATTGCCTTGAGGTAAGGATAATGAGATATTTACAGGAGAAGTTTAGACTTAGATGCCTTGTATGAGGAGGCAAAGATGAGTCACATAGGAAATAGATAAGCTATGAGATTGACGAACTGATTAATTTATTGAGATGTAGTCAAATCTCAAAAAGGCACAGGACTTGTAATGCACGTTTTCGAGACTGCTAATTCTGATAATTGTAGCCTTTGGCGACTGTCCATGTACAGCTCAGTGAGTTCCTACCTTACTGGATATAGCAGATGAAGATACCCCTTAGGAGACAATATTGTACTGTGTTACGGTAACTACAATAATATTATAAACATAGAAGTTAGAAAAGGAGTTTAATGGCAACAAATTCACAAGTAGATAATCTTGTGTCAATGTTAGATGGCTATTCACGATATGCGGACGTCATTTAAACCATCAATGTTTTTCTCAAAAGGAAACATCTGTTGATATCTCAAGACATCCTGAAAGTATCTGAGTAACAGTTCAGTGTATCTGGATATGCTGTAAACTTTAATGAGTTGACAACAAAACAACAAAGACGACGATTATTTTCAGAACTTTCCACGGGAATGTAGATGTCATGTTTGGTAATATCCATTTCCATTGAGAAACCTTTAAGATACTTTGCATAGATGGTCCGGGTATAAGATATATTGTATTTTCTTTCAGGGTTTGCCCTTTGCGTTGCTAAATATTGCCACGATCCGGATACTTGGCAGATACAAAGCTGGCAGCAGTAGATCTGTAGATGACATATTGCTAAAGATTTTTGAGAGTTATAGAGCCTATCTAAAGGATGAGAGAATAACTTGTACGAGCGCAAACCACTTTTACAAGCCGATTTTATTATAGAACTAGTTTACAAAGAGCGACTATACATGCTTGTGTTGAGTACGAGGTGAAAGTATTGCCTTCTCTAGACTAATCACGAAGTGATATGAAGAAGTTTGTTGAGGTTGATAAAATATACACAGGATCACTCTGTGGATATAAAAGCATCGTGATGATTTCAGAACATAGAAACACTTTAAGGTTCGGTAATTCTAATATACTTGATTTTGCAAAGATCTTATCAGATAATAATAAAGAATATAGTGGGTGCAAAGGACATAGTAGTAATTGCCCGGTATAACTTATAACGAGAGATCTACTATGAGCTTGGTTATTTCTTAGACTTATATATAAAAGCCCATGGTGGCTTCCATATCATACTATGAGAATAACAAAATGTCAGACTTTAGAGATAGAATGTCCACTAGAAGGTGTTGGAGGCTGCTTGAGGCGAGAAGATACTTGAGGACATAGAAATACCTAATTTATTAGTGGTATTAAAGGCTAAGTATCTGAGAAAATCTAGTGAAAAAGAGCTACCCTCGTAGCTCTTTTATGTGTCATCTTAAAATTAAGAAATAAATACTTGCTATCGATAAACTTGCTAATATAGCTAAAATTGCTATGATAGTCTTGTGAGTCTGTGGGTATAGATTATGGAATCTCGTATACTCTTAATAAAGAGTGGCATATTTGTGTGATAGATAAATGATATATATATAATATGAGTATACTCTTTTAGATAGTGACGCAATCAGGTATGAGAATAGAAATGAATTTTGCTGAGAAAAGGTCTGAAAGGATTTGTATATGGTGTAGAAGTGAGTGGAGGACTTTGAGAAATTTTATAATAAAGAATAAATATGGGAAACCAAGTTTTAAAGGATATGTGCAAAAGAGTCGTTTTTGAAATAGAGCCATAGTATAATAATATATAATGATGGTCATTCTTCATTTGAGTGTTTGGCACTATGACCAAAGAAATTGGAGTGAATATGATAGATAACTGATACTTTGATAATTAGGAAAATATTGACAGATAAAGAAAAAGTATATTTAGAACAATATAGACATAATGAAGAAGGAATTTAAAAAAATATTTTTTTAACTGGACTTTAAAAAGAAAGTTATTTAAAATGTAAAGAGTGGATTTTCTTAGAAACCTTTAGATATCGAGTTTTTAATAACTGGTAATAGTATAAAGTTGTGATGATGAAAATGTTTCTTTGATTCAGGATGTTTTGAGAATTATATTCTGTCTACTGTTTTGAGAAAAAGACTCCTACACAAAGAAATATTATATGTAGAGATAAATGAAAAAGTGTAGTTTTCTAAGCATTAAAGTTACAACAATAAAGGACTATGTAAGCTTGAGTTGGAGATAAAAAGCCTTATATAGTCCCATTAGCACTATCTAAATAATTGATTTCAAAGTAAATCAAACTATAGGATTGTCAGATATTATATAAAATACGAAATCTCCACTTTCTTCAACCAATAAATCATTTAGACTAATACTATCGGAATGTAATTGTTGTGTGTTGTATCAAGTCCCTCAAACATGCAAACATTTTCATCATCCTTGGGATCATGCTTATTAATATCTGAGATGCAATCAACAGGAGCAAAAATTTTCTCAGAAATACGCAGTATTTCTCCCTCAACACTAATCATAGACTAGTCGCTTTTGTCAGTTTATATCACCTTTTCCACGAAGTCCTAATAATAAATCATTGCGAACGAGTATTTTAACTATGCCTTTCAAGATATTTTCTGAAATATCCTGATATGCTCTCTTTCTTTTAGAGTTATCTCTTCATTCTTGCTATGATGCATATATCTAACATTATTTTAAGAGAATATCTTCCTTCCAATGGATGATATTTCAACTTTCTTTTCACTCCTCAAACTGGTATACCTATTATACCTTGGGTATATGTTGTATATAAAATTTTTACTACTGTTTAAAATCTTATTTGGGGCGAGATAAGCAAAATATTGGTTTGCTTACTGTAGTATTAAAATGGGAGAAAGAAATCTTGTGCTTACCATTTGGAAAAAGAGAGCCTAGTGTTTTATGAGGCATTAGGAGAGCAGTGTGAAAACCCGTTCTTACCTGTATGCCGTAGTCATTTTCCAGTTCAAAGCAAGAATAGCTAGATCGCTGGTTTGTGCGTAGTGCGAAACTACAGCAGTTCTTTTCTTATATCGACACTACAAACTATTCTAATACCATATTCTGTTTTATGCCTTCTAGGAAATGAGAGCAGTTTCATTTCGTCATGTATGAATATCTTTCTAAGCCTGTTTTTCTCTAAAAAGTCTGAGGGCTGTACTTAAGCCTATTATACCCGAGATCTTCTGAAGTCCGGCTTCAAACTTATCGGGTAAAATATTTAGGGACATCCTCGCTGCATGGAAAAGCCTGTACACTCGCTGTGATGCAGAAGCAAAAAGCATCTGTAATAGCAAAATCCACCTACCACCTTGAGGACCAAAAGCGGTCCCTTATGTCATCGTAAAGCAAAGTGCTGATAGCCTCATAAGTGCCATATTGATAGGGAGTATTCCTGCACTTTGTGCCGCATCTACGACAAAATCAGCCTCATATTCTCGGCATGTCCAATTTCTTGTAAAGTGGCATAATATTACCCGGATACATTAGAAACATGGATTGAGACATAGCCTATGGTGCTAGCTCTAAGATATTTCAGACGAGAAACTTTAAAAGAAATCCATATCTGTTACAAGGAATTTTACTAAAAGGAAATACCTTGTTCACTTAGTACTTGTTGAGAGGTCTCATAATAGCATTATGACTGCCCATAGTGCTTATTAAAACATGATCGCCGTTTAGTAGACCTTTATAATAATATTTAAACTTGTTGTTATATTATTAGTAAAAATAACCCTTTTGTATGAGAACAAGAAAATAATCTTGCTAATTTGATTACGACAGGTCAAAATTTCTCTCTTCAAATCAGTGATTTTATAACTACCTCTATTAATATTTACACCATAGTTTTTCTACAAATTCTGCATTCTTGCCCCTACATTGGTGCTTTTGACTTGTGATTATCAAGACTCTCCTTCTGCTATCCCCTTAAAAATTCAGCAATACTAATAAAATAGAACATGCCCATGGATAATTCTGTTACGATGATAAATGAAAAAACTATAACTATGCAGTTAATAAAATAAACTATAACTAAAAATATTGTGATTTTTTATTAAAATAAAGTAGAATACTTTTAACAAAATAAAGAGGGATTCACTAATGAAGGGTGAAAGAAATTTACCATATTATTTGGGACTTACCGCAGAAATTATTATAGCCTCACTTATGGTAATGTTTGGAAATCCTGTTGTGTCTGGGATTTTGTATTGCGTGTTTCTTCAGAATGCAAGGTAGGTGGTCCTGGGTTTTGCATAGAGCAGAGGCTGTTTCAATATAGCTAGACCAGGAGATAATCGGTTTAGTGCTTGGAGCTTTTATTATGGCCTTACAAGTAAAATTCAGTACAATTGGTTCAGCACCTATAACAAGATTTATTACTAGGATTTTTTGTTATGATAGACATTTGATATTCCTTGGCTGTCAATCTAAATTCTTCAAGGCAATTTGATTTAGAGATACATCTATTCAAGGTTTCTTAGGTTTTGCAGTGGTAGGCAAGAATTATTCTTAAATGGGGCTATAGTCTTAATGAGAACACAATAAAAGCTTTATCGAAGGACAATAAAACAGTGGTTTCTTGTTATACCATTTTCTTCAGAAGAATCTTGGCCTTAATACAGAGGCAGGAAAAAGGACCGGGGCTATTTCATGCCACTCTTGCATTGTTCTATTGCATCATTGGTCACTGATTGCTAACAAATGAATCTTCAGGCTGGTGGTCAAAATATTATTTGGGGTTTTGGAAATTATTATCCAGCCATAGCTATTTTGTAGCAGCTTTAGTAGTAATCTGATATTTAGTAAAGTTCCATAGCAAACTGCAGATCAAAAGCTATAAGCTCCTTTAATTAGTTTCAGATTCTGGTGTGTCCAGTCTGCCATTGTAGTGTGGTTGTCTGGTAGTCAATTAGCCTTTGAGTGAAGGAATTCAGACAAATAACAATTTTTGGACTGTACAGTTGGTGCAGCTTTTACTTTGGGCTGCAGCTTCGGAAAAGATTATTCCAGCCAAGTAGTAGGTGTTCATCATAGTTGTTGTATTCAATTTAATACTAATAAGTGTGATATCTCAGTGGAGCTGGGAGCTATCTTGTCCTGAACCAGCATTTTAGTAAGGAAGGCTGAAATAAGAGGCTGAGTCTTGGTGGTTTGCTGATGGAAAATGTTTTGATTTGCTTCATTCCTATGATGTGAAGTGAAATTGGGAGGTTACCAAGTTCTCATTGGGAGAGCCTGAGATGAGCAACATTCTTTTCACATTCAGGTGCTATAAGCTTTAAAACTTAGCAAAACTGAACAGAAAAATATGGTTCTTATGCCTGTTTGCAGAAGTGTCAGTTCTTCTTGGCCGGACAGTTGAATGACATAGAGAATATAGATTTTCTAGTATTGAAAATTGAATAGTTAAATATAAATCAATAAATTTATCTTGAATTAATCTTTTCATCTCTCTGAGACATAAGTCTTGTATATCAAATCTCAGCCATTTAACTCAGTTTAAATGAGTATCCTGGATTTTGTAGGGAACAATAATTATTAGCATTTCATTAAGACATCTGTTAGTATGATTAGAGTGTACTAACGGATTACTATTGGTGTGGTATTTCCAGTTCCATTATTTTCAAAGTGTTATACTTCCCCAGTATAATTGTAGTGCACAGAATCATCAGTTTTCAGGTTGGAACTATCTTAATAACGCATTGTGGTGAAGACAATTAATTCTCTTTTCATTTCCTTGGTAATGATATGTACATCGCAAGCAGTAGTAAGATTGCACACATCTTCGGTGATATAAACTGTACTACACAGGATTCTTTTCAGCTCGGGATGTCAGGAAGCACTGGATTTTCTGCAAGCTTGGCTGTTCTACCGCTATCGAGACAGAGGCTATATCTATTTTTTCCTCATGAATATATAATCTTTCCATATATCTTGTGGATGTATTTCTGCGGTTTGAGACCATTATCTATACCCCAATAAGCAGTACTCGTAAGGGCTGTCAACAAATAGAAATATCATTATTTTTGCACTGGTTTCTGATTCCGCGGCACTCATGCGGCAGGGGCTGCCCTGGTGAGATTACACCTTTTGTTTCTTGCGGGTACGATTGGTTTAAGAGAATCATATAGCATCAGTTAGCAATACGTAACTTCC